>ERZ779932.22-NODE-22-length-69289-cov-3.636927_pt1 | contig 69289 bp, 91 predicted proteins | sample MGYA00511064_ERZ779932 | MGnify/ENA primary metagenome ERZ779932 (study PRJEB29588, sample SAMEA1966821) | human gut metagenome | biome: human gut; feature: human-associated habitat; material: faeces | place: Denmark | collected 2008/2010 ...
CACTATATAATGGTACTCCTTCTGGCATATATCCAATTTGTCTTTTTGCTTTTTGGGGCTTTTTAGATATATCATATCCATCAACAATAATTCTTCCATCTGATGGTTCTATAAATCCTGTTATCATATTCATCGTTGTACTTTTTCCTGCTCCATTTCTACCTATAATAACAGTTAGCTCACCACAATGAATATGAATATTTACATCTTTTAATATTCTAATGTATTTAGTTTTAGTAGTAGCAGTAGTAGGTATAACTGTGACTTTTCCTTTCCCATTAGTACAGTTAACTATATCTGATACTTTTATCTTTCCTGCTTTTAAATTATAACAATCCAATTTAAATTGAGCATATTTTGAAGGATTAAGAACCATATATATTGGGCATAATTTATATGCTCTACCCACCACATCTGTATGTCTTATTATATCTTTTTTACAGTCTAATCCTTTTCTGTCGCATAACCATGCACATAAATGAACCATACTTTTATATGTAGCATCTGTGTAATGATTATCTTGCCCTGTTGTGGCAACTTCTATACCTATAGCATATCTATTAGCTGAGTTTGTGCAATAGCATCTTTCATCAGTTGGAATAAGTTGATAAATAGTTCCGTCTAGATCAATAACAAAATGTGCTGATGCATATACATATTTACCATTAACTTTTGTTCCATTTGCAACTACATTGTTAAAATAGTTAACTGTAGCAGAACCTTTAACATCTGCTTCACCAGTATAGTGAATTGCTACTTTTGTATAATTTAATGGAGTTCCAGGTCTACCATATTTGTTTTTCTTTTGCCATTTTTCAACGATTGTTGGTTTTACTATTGACATTATATCATCTCCTATTTATTTTCAATTAAAGCTTTGAAACTTTGGTGCAATCCTACACTAGAAAGCCCACTTAAAAGCCCTCCTAAGAAAATATTCATATCAAATGATTTAGATATTGCTATGTTTAATACAACACCTAATACAGCCATTATGAAAGGAATATACTTATTAGGAATAAAATCAAAGCTAGTTTTTATAACATATCCTATTCCACAACAACCTAATACAACTCCAATGACTAAATAACTATTAATAACATTTAAATCTATCATAATTAACCTCCTATTCTTCTAAGTGATCTATTCTGTGATGTGCAGACTTTGTTGAATCTTCTACTTTTGCCATTCTTTCTACTAAATTATTATGTTTATCTACTCTAGTTGACAAAATATTTATATCTTCTTTTAAACTTTTTATTTGTTCTTGCATTACTGCAGTAGTTTTACTATTTGCAAAATAAGAACCAGCTAAAGTCCCTATAAATGCTATAATAGCAACAATTATTTCTGTTTGCATATTAATACCTCTCAATTTTCTTAAGTATGTTTTACTCTATCTCTAAGTTCTCCTTTTTTACCATCGTTAAATTGTCGAACTTCACTTAAATAACCTGTAATTCTTCTGATTCTTTCAAATGAAACAGGAACAAGTTTATATTCTAACTCTACATACCCTTTATCGTCTATTGTTATATTTAGATATTCAATTTCTCGATTTGGATATTTTTTATGAATATGTTTTATGTAAGCTTCGATTTCTCTTTGTTCAGCATGAACTCCTTCTGGAGTTTTTATATTTATTTTCATCTTTTCAAACTCCTTTTTACAAAATAAAAGGGATTACAAATTAGTAACCCCCTTAGAAAAAATGGTAAGTGCCTCTAAATACTATATACACATATAACTTTTAAAATTAAAATTCGATTAAAATATAAATGTTTTTTTATTAAGTCCACATTGGAATCACCCTCTTTCATAGCCAATAAGCAAAAGAAGGACCCACTCTAAAAGTAAGTCCTTTCCGGAAAAGGTTATTAAACCGATTCCTTTGCTCGTTGGGGTTTCAAATGAGAAATTATTTTATCTACAATTATAGTGTAAATTCCCAATAACAAATTTGCAATCGGAACATATTCCTAATATTTATAATTTAAGTGTTAAAACTTTGTTAATTAGTAATATTTTTATATATATTTTGCATATGCTATGATATGCGAAGCGTTTATGAAGTAGCGACAGCGACCGTAATAAATGCAAAGCGGTTATATCAAGGTTATAGCAATTTGGATATACTATATTCATTTTTATCTAGTATATAAAATTATATAAATTTATATAAAAATAAGGAGGAATAACCTCCTTTTATTTTGGCAATTTTACCACAAATGCAGAATAAACATTATCTTCATTTCTGATTAAACAAAGAGCATGATATCTTTTAAGCTCTAATAAATCTGTTTCTGTATAACCTTCCTTATTAAACAATTCCTTAAGTTCAATAAAACACTTTACATCTGCTCCAGCAAGTAATAAAAAGTTGCATCCACTGCTTAAAATAGCATTCTTACATTTTTTACTGCATTGATCTAAAAAATGTAGACTTATTGTAGGAATTAAAGAGTATTTTCTACATTCTGTTAATATATCTTGAAGAATAACTTGCGCAACAGGAAATAAATTAATTTCATCTATAAATATTTCTGTTCGTGTATCAGATTTTATTTGTTTAGATAACCATACTTTTGATAAATAAAAAGTAGCTATTAAATCTCTTATATTTCTATTGGTAAAATCTTCTTCTCTAGCTTTTATAATAATCACTTTATTTTGATCTAATGCTTTTACAAAGTCTATATTATTATTTCCTTGTGTATTATATGCTAGTTTTGTATATAGATTAGTTTTTAACATGCTTATTCTATCTATTATACCGTCTATTTTACTATCATAATTTTCTATTGTTCCATTCTTATTAACTTTATTTAAGTCACATAAATCTTTAATTTCATCAGATAATAATTTTTTTTCACTTTCTGTAAGTCTTTCTAAAATATTTTTTCGTGTATCTGGATATAATAACACCTCTATTATTTCTTTAAAACTAGCATTAATATTCTTATAAAATACTACGGTACAAGCAGCATAAAAATAACGTAACATTCTAGGAGTTAATTTAGTATCAGAATTAATAGTGTTAAGTAAAATGTGTAATTGTGTACCTTTTTCCATACATTTAGCTAATTTTCTATACTTATCACTACTATTACATATCAATTCGTTATAGCAAAATCCTTGTAATTGTGTATGGTTACTACAATCTATTTCTATTAATCTATCTTTCGGAGTTACTTGTTTAATGGATTCTGCTAAATTGCAATCTCTTATTATATCTAATACGACAAGGCCATCTCCTTTTGCTATTATAGATTTAGCTAGATTTTGCATATAATGTGTTTTACCACATCCCATACCTCCAATTAATACTCTTCCAAGTCTACTTATTTCTTTGTCCGTAGAGTAATATACAGGCATATTTTTTATAGAATTTCCAATTAATATATCCCCTGTAGCTAGACATTTAGGAAAATCTTTATTATACACTCTATTATGGTTAATTTGCGGAAACTGTTGTATTATATCAGCTCCTGGAAGTGCTATAAAATTACCGCATTCATATATAGATGTATTTAAGTTTCTTATGTTATGTTTGATTTTCTTACATATAAATTTATTGTCATCTTCTATAACTGAATAGGAATTTGATATTGTATCTATAATAGATTTTTCCCTATTGGTTGTTTTAGCCTTACTAGATAGTATAATTTGTGTTTTACATATATCAGAAGTAGCCTTTTTATTTGTATTGTTACTTAGTTTATTAAAGTTAATTTGTTTATCCACTTGTTTTACATCAAATAAAAAATTTAAAGTCGAATTAATAAAATCTATACTATAAGATAATATTTTAATAATTAAATTAGATATTGCATTTGATGTGTATTTTACATTTGTGTTTTTATATTCTCTAATAAATTTCTGACAAGTGGATTTAAAATAATTGCATTGTTTTTCTGAAGTAGGAAGAAAATTATATAATATTCCAGCTTCTTCTCCATCTTGTAATAATTCTACAGCAGACAAGTTAGCTGACAACAAATCGTTATTTCTCATATCTGTAGAAGTAGATAGAAAATCTTTATTTTTATAGATTAATTGATATTGTGGTCCAGTTATAATTGGTATAGAATTAACTTCTTTTATTTCTACTGATTTCCAAATTTCTTTAAATTTTACTCTAAATTTAGAATAAAATAATTTAGGAACGATAAAGTAAAAATTAATTTTTTCTTTTGTTATGTGAATATAATAACTTGCCTTTAATTGTGTTCTTATAATTAATTTATTATCTTCTATCTTTATGAGCTTATTAATGTTGAGATACATTTTATTTACAAGATCCAATATAGAATAAGTCCTATTATTCCTAATGGATTTACTTGGTATTAATTTAAGATATACATATTCTTGACTTTGTATCTCAAAATATTTTGCTATAGGAATGCTTTTAAGCATGTGTAATCGCTCCTATAACTATATTAAGGATAATATATATACAAGGTATCATAAATGCCCATCTCTTGCCGTTTTTATATCCAAATACATATAATAAAAGTGCTATAAAACCTGCTACAAGACATATATCAAAAGATAGATTTTGTATAGCAACTAAAAGCTCATATCCAGTTTCTTTAAAATATTCTATCGGATGTAAAATATTATCTAAAATATTTATAACTTGATTTAATTTTTCTTCCATATCAATACCTCCTAAAATTTAATCATAGAAAAAAGTTTTGGATAAAAACTTAATAATATATAAATTAGGAAATATTGCATTCCAGATGTTGTTGCTTGCTTAAAATCTGCTCCTTGTAAAGCATTTTCTATAATACTTTTTATCCCCATGCACATACATCCATATTTAGCAAATACCATTAATAGACTAAGAATTTGAGTAGCTACATTTGATATTTCAGTTTCTGTAGTTACACAATAAGAAATTAAATTCTTATTCATAAAAATAGCTATTAAAACAATGATTTTCTTGTACTCTTTTTTATTCATCTTTAAGTTATTAAGAAATCTTTCAATTAAAGTATAATCCTGTTCTAATATTAATTTATATTCCTTAAAACTATAAGATTGCATGTATAAAAATCTCCTTTCCGTTTAAAATAATAATTAAATATGAATTGACCGAGGTGATAAAAATGAGCGAAACATTATTTTGGTTCGGACTTGCTTTCCTATTTGATTTTTTGAGTAAACTCATTTGATTCATTTAACATTTCTTTTCTAAGAATGTATTTTATATAGTTACTTTTATTGCCGTATTCTGTAAATTTATCTTCTAGCCAAGCTAATAAAAGTTTATCATCCATGTTATTTTTAAAACTCAATTGGATTACGGTTTTATTATTTTTCATAATCTCAACCTCCTTTTACTTAATTCTATGCAAAAGTATGGAAAAGATTACACTTTTATAATTTTTTAATAAAAAAGAGCAGCTAATTAATAACTGCTCTATGATCTTACTTGGTATTTACTTGGTATTTACTTAGCAAAATGGTTCGCAATATTTTTAAATTGCGAACTAAGTGGGTATTAAAAAAATCCTTGTAATATTTTAATTTAATAATGTATTTATGTCATCATTTGTTAATGCGCCGAACCATATTTTACATTGATTTATTGTTCCATTCCAATATCTTCCTTTATTACCATTTACATCTTGATAAGCACCTAATATTATATTTTGAGTTATTGCATGATATGTTAAAGTAGCTGACAACTCTATACCAGTAACATTATTATTAGAATAAAGATTTATGGTATTACTAGTTTTTGTATGTGTTATTATTAATTTAGTAGGTTTACTAATAATAATACTATCTAGGTCAACGTTTCCATAATAATCAACTTTTATATGTTCTGTTGATGTAAGAGGTCTAATAGATAATCCATAATAAGGGTTTTGTTCTTTCATACAATGAAGAATTGTGTTTTGCTTAACATCTACATTGCCTTCACCATTCATAAAATCTAAAAATACAGTAAAATCTTTATCAGTATCAAATAATTGTACTCCAGTATCTATATAATCACTTATGCCATTAAATGTAGTTGTTTGAGGTAACGAATATACTAATTTATCATTATCTGTAATAATTGCATTAGCGGTTATTACTATATCTCCAGTAACAGAATTAATTGTTATTACTCCATGTGAAACTGATGTATTTGTTATATCTGTTCCTCCCATAGTAACTGTTATATTATTTAATGTATATAGATTTTTGGCAGTTATAGTACCTGAATAGCTACCATTTTCTTCTATTGTAGTTATTGTATTTGAATTTACACAATTAGTTAAATTATTTGTTATAGTATATTTTTTAATAACTCCAGGATAATCATATATAGTTGGATTTGTAGCATCTATAAAATTTTGCTTAGTTTTTTGTTTTAAAACTGTTTTATCTCCCTTGATTATAGTTATCGATTGTTCTGTTAAATTATCACCATTTGCTTTTATAATCATATTTCCACTTACCCCATTATGTTTTACAACACACAAAACTTTTCCGTTAAATGCTGATTTTATATTTGTTCTATATTTTTCAACACAAGTAGCATCACCATTATCTGTACCTATAATTATTCCACCTTCTACCGTGAAAGTAATTTTATTATTTGCTGTTGGTACAACCACTCCGTTTTTATCTACTAAATCACAAGTTATAAATATCAAATCGTCTGAATTTATATTGACATTTGTTTTATCACTAGATAATTTAGTTGTTGTTGGAGTACCTTGAGAAGTATATATTATATCCTGTGCTATAATATCACCATTTTGATTATATCCATTAGCAACTAAAGTACCTTTTGTATAAGTAACAGAATATTCAAATTGATATTTATTACCTATGTTAGTTTGTAATTTTTCACCTAAACTTACACCATTTAAAAATAATTCTACCTTATAACAATTTGAATATAACCACACTTTTATATTTCCATCTGTCCAATCCCAATGTGGTAATATATGAATCATTGGAGATGTAGCCCATCTTGATTGATACATATACATTATATCTTTTGGAAATCCACAAGTATCATAAATCCCAAAATAACTAGATTTACTAGGGTAAGCATTGAATGGAGTAGGTTCTCCTATATAATCAAATCCAGTCCATACAAACATACCTGCTAAATAATTAATATCATCTATATGTAGTTTAAGTGCATCACTTGCATAGCTTCCCCAACTTACTGTGAAATCGTCAAAACTAGGGCATTGTTTATTTTTATCATCTTTAGTATAAATACCTCTGGATGACAAAGCTGAAGTTGTTTCAGAGCCATAAATAGGTTTATTAGGCATAGCAGTTCTAACAGAAGAATATACTGATGAATTACCATAATTAACACCAACAACATCTAAATATTTCATACAATTTTGATGTGTTGATTGTGTAGGATAATTTTCCCCCATTGTAACCATCCTTTCAGTATCTACTTCTTTTACCCATGTAACTAACTCACGAGTCATTACATCAGATTCATTAACTATTTCATTTCCTATTGACCACATGATTATTGAAGGGTTGTTTTTATCTCTCTCTATTGTGGTTTTTATAACGTCTTTTGCATAAGTATTATAATATCTAGCAAAATCATATGTTTTTTTAGCAGTGGCCCAACAGTCGAACATTTCTTCTATAGTTAAAATACCCTTTTTAGCACAAACATTTAAAAATTCAGAACTTCCTGGGTTGTGAGTGATTCTAATTGCATTAACCCCCATATCTATTAGTAAATCAATTTGTCTCTCTATTGCAGATTTATTAACTTCAGCCCCCAAACAACCTAAATCATGGTGCATACATACACCTCTTAATTTAAGATTTTTACCATTAAGCCAAAATCCAGTATCTTTATCAAATTTAAAATATCTATATCCATATTTAGTTTCGGTAGAATAATAAGTTTCTACACCTATTTTTATATAAGTTTTCAACGTATATAAATTACCATTATATTCATCCCATAAAGAAGGATTATTTATTTGTATATACTCAGAAATTGAATTATCTCCAATACTTAAAGCTACTTCTTTTGTATTTGATTCTACTAAAGAATTATTAAAATATATTTCATTTATTAAATTTATTGTCTTAACTGTAGTTGAGTTAATTTTTATATCTATTTTTGTATTTGCAATATTTGTTTTTACATCAGTTTCTAGTGTCGGAGTTGTTATATTAATATCGTTTATTCCTATTTCAACATCATTTGCAGATACTAAATAAGCATTTCTGATTATACCACTTCCACTATACCATCTTGAGCTAGGTTGTTGATTTCTAACAAATACTGCTAATGTATCATTGTTATTATATTGTACGTAATCAGTTATTTCTACATAGAAAGGATTATACCATTTATTACTTTTAACTTTTGTTCCATTGATATATACATCACTTTCCATATAAATCCCATCGAAATAAATATATACTTTTTGCCCTTCTAATTTAGCAGTTTTTAATTTAAATCTATACCAAGCATCTCCCCCATCTAAATATCCACCTTCATATCCTGAAGGAGAATTAGAATTAAATGAATTATATATACTCCAATCGTGTGGTATAGATATGTTATCCCAAGAGTCATCATTGTAATTTTTACCAGCTTCAGTTGTTGAATTATAACTCGCATTAGATGTAGAAGAAATTAATTTAAACTTACAATCAGATAATTTACTTAATGAATTAATTTTTACAGTTGAGCCTAATATTTTAGCAACTAATTGAAAAACCTCATTTATTGCGCCTTTTAAATCTTGTGCTGTTGTGTTTAATGTTTCTGTACCTACTTGTTTCGCAATATCTTTATATTGTGTACCTAATTCATTTAATGCACCTTCAACATTTGCTGATTCAAAATTATCATTTACATCAGTGATAGTTATATCACTAGCATTAGTACTTCCGCCAGTTCCGATATTTTTTAGTCGAGAACTATTGTTGTATATACCTTCTTCCATTTTGTTTAATCTTTCGACACTGATTTTATCTCCTTTTGCCCATGTAGTTTTAACATATTTCCCATCATCATCTACTACGATTAATTGTTCGTTTTCTTGTGTTGCTATTGCCAAATCTACCACCGCCTGATTAACAACATTTACATTTCCTGATAATGTTCCAATTGAAGTTGTACAAGGTCTTTCTTGAACATGAAATTGACCTTTTATCTTAGGAATTGTCACAGCACCATCACTGTCATCAAACAAGTCAAATACTAAATCAAAATCCCCTATCTCAACTTCTTCATCTATTAGATCTTCTGTAACTTTTAAATGAATTAAACCATTTTCAACTTTTGCAATTGCACTTGCTACTTCTACATTATTCGGTTTTATTACTGTAACTGCTGCATAAATCGCATTTGCATTTTCTATTAAATCTCCTTCTTTTTCAAAGGCAAAACGTGCACCTTTTATTGAAAAATAATAATGTATATTTCTATTACCTCTAAATAAAAAAATGTCTTTATTTAATTTTGCTCTATTTTCATTTACAGATACTTCGTAGTTGTATTTAATCAAATTAACACATCCCCTTCCTATTCTGTATAGTAAATTCTTACTGTTCCGTTACTTAGTGCTGAGTAATGACTTTTATCGTATGTTGATTGAATACCAAAGCCTTTTATCGTTCCGCTTTTAATTCCATTTAAAACAGTCGAATCTGTAATTGTAACTGTTCCTTTTTTGCCCCATGCTAGTGATAGTGTTTTATTACAACTAGCATAAAAACTAGGTGTTGAACTAGGTCTTCCAGAATATGTATGTGCTTGAAACACATGAGAAGTTGATGCAGAATAACCTATATCGCTACTTCTAGTCACATCTATTTCAATTTTTGTTATATTCTTGCCTTTCACTTCAGCAAATTGTGAACCATAGAACCAATAACCATTACAATCGCCATAACCCCAATCACCTTGTCTACATTTTCCTCTACCTTCCCAGTTATTGTAAACAGAACTTCTATATGTGTCTGCATATTTTGGTTTAAATGTTTCAAATCTAGTTGTTGTAGGGTTTACAGTAGTTGTATTTGAACCGCTATCTTTTGAAGATGCAAAAGTAACTCCTGTAGAAATTATTTGTCCGTTACCACTTGTGAATGTATTATTTCCTCCACCTGCTTGTTGTCCTGGATATAACACAATTTTTGCTCCTGTACCAGCATTCCATGAATTTCCAGTCGAAAGACCAGAAGATGATTGACAATACAATTCAGTCATCGAATAAGTTCTACAATTATATTTACAACCTACAAATGATATATTTTCCATATACACTTTTGATTTTTGAGTTGCTCCAACTCCTACAGAATTGGAATTTACACTGTCGCCATAAACTTTTAAGTTATATAGATTTACGTTAGGGCAATCAGAAAATATAGTAGTATAATAATAACTTCCTACATTATAACTAGTATAAGGCATTATAGAACCCATCGTAGTGTCTGTGGTACTATTACCCCCATAAATACTGTATTTGGCATTATTATATATACTTCGTATAGTTCCTTTTATTGTGTTACCACATAGAAATATATTGACTAGTCCATTTACATGTCTTCTCAACTCAAGATTTTCTGTTGTATTTGAAGTTAGATAGATTTCTACTGTAAAACCATTAAGATTCAACGGTAAATCATCTAAATATTGTGAAATTGTTTCTCCACTTGATACATAGATAGTTTTATTTTCAGAAAGTGCAGGCGGAATATCTGCTGATATCAAAGTATCTACATTTAAAGAATCACATGTAAAATTACCTCTTACATTTAGATCCAAAATATCTAATTCCCCTTCATCAGTAATTTTCCAACCAGAACCTTCCATTAATCCGTTGATTAATATTTTCTTAGCTGACAATTGAATGTTAGAAGATGCTATTGCTTGTATTAAGCTATCAGTCAAAGTTATGCTTGAACTTGTAGAGCCTTTTTGCACTATCCATTCAAATTTTTCAGCAGTTTGTGTTGCTGTAGATATAGCTGTTTCAGCCTTAAAATTTGCTTCCCATTCACTACAATATTGAGGGTCTGTAAATCCAACTGAACCATCAGTATAGAATATTTTATAAGCACTCCATAAATATTTTCCTTCTATATATGCGGGTATATCAAATCTCCAGCCAGATGCCGCAAATGTAGGTGCTTGTGTCTTAGAAACATGAACAAAATATATAGTTATTATTTTTTGTACACCTACGCCTGTATCCCCGGTAGTTCCCTGTTCACCTTTTATTTTAGCCCATGTGTAACTGTTGACTGTTGTAGGGTCATCTATATTAAAGTCAGTGCATGTCCCTATGTAATCTCCTACATCTTCACCATTATTATTTGTAAATGTTAAACCTCCATCATTGCTATATTTAATATGAAGGTAAGTTGTTCGGCCATCTCCGTCTTTTCCTGGGATTCCTTGCTCACCTCGAGGCCCTTGCAAACCTTGAAATCTATACCATGTATATTTAGAAGGTTCTGTACTATCTTGTTCTGTAAAATCTACATAAGTTCCGATATACTCGCTTGGAGTTTCTGTCATTTGAGAAGAGTATGTAGGATTTTCCACAGCAGAATATTTAATATGAAAATAAGTAGTTTTACCAGATTCCCCTGCTGGTCCTTGAATCCCTTGCTCACCTTGAGGTCCCTGCAAACCTTGCAAACCTCGTGGTCCTTGAACACCAGCCATACAAACTGCATCTCCAGTTGAACTTGTCCCATCAGCTTTGGTATATACAGTTCTTATCCATAAGTAGCTACCTTCTGGAATATTAGTAGGTACTGTTGTCGACCATGTTCCTCCTACCTGTTCAGTTTTACTTGTAGAGATATAATATTCATTATAAACTTTAGTAACTCCCTGTTTAATACTATTACTATTATTAGCAACAGTGCTTTGTATTCTCTCTACATTTTGCTCTATTTGGGAGTATTTATCTAATGCTGCCTGTGCTGTATCTTTTGCATTTGATGCTATACCGGATATTTCCCCAACTTGTGACGTAAATCCGTTCATATCCTGCTTAAGAGTTGAATATAACACTTTTAATTTAACTTTATTTCCATCAGCATCTTCTACAAATCCATCAGATACTAAAGATTCTATTTTGCCATTTTGTTCATCTACTATAAGTTTTGTCTGTTTAAGTTCGGGGATTTTTTCTCCATCAATATACAAAACACCATCTTCATCTAAATATAAAGTCGTTTTTTCTCCGTTATTCGTAAGGATATTTACTATGCTTTTTATATCAGCATCTAATTTTCTATCACTTACATTTTTAATTTGTTCTCTTAAATCATTTTCTTTTTCTTTTTCTAGTATTCTCTTAACTTCGTTGTAGTTTTCAGTATAAGTAGCATGTGCCTTTTCTAGATCGTATTTGTCATCTTGTGTTATTTTTCTATTTGTTATAACTTTTTCAAGCAGATTTGTTAATTCATCATAACTAGAGGAGAAATTATCATGCTCTCTAGTTATAGTTTCTATATTGCTATTGCTCATAATAACCCTCCTTCTATAATTTCTTAGGTCTAGCGCAGAATAGTATTTTATCTGTTTTGTTTTCTGTGATTAGTCTTGTTTTTACACCATTTTCGCACTGTGTTGATTCTATTGTATATACTGTGCCTCCATCTTCCGTTTGCCCAATAACAATAGCTGCATGAGAACAATTCATATAACGGCCATTCTCACCATTGTCTCTATCCCAAAAGACGATATCGCCAGGTTCAAGATTTGAGAAATTAGTTATATCAACGTCATGTAATACCCAACCATTTTTTACACAATATTCTGCTTGCTCTGCTGCGTTTCTTGGGAATGTAAATGCCCAGCTATATGTCGTGTTTCTCTTTAATGAAGTCATTTTATGATTTGCATAAGGAGAATGATCGTAATCTAATCCCATATATGTAAATTTAGTTAATGTACTACAATCTATTTGCCCTTTTTTTCTAGTTGAATCATACCACTTACTTAGATTTTTGGCCGGATTTGAATATGATGCAGGTGTTTTTACTGCTGTTGTAGAATATTGTCCTCTATACTCTAAATCTGTATGATTTAAGTATGTTTTTGCTATTTCAGCAACTTTTTTACCACCCTTAAAAGTGTAAGGTTCAGCATATCCTTCGCCCTTATCAACAGCTACAGACCCATAGTATTTATAATTTATATTTGGATTTGCATTGGCCATTATTATAATTCTATATCCTACATTTGGTCGTGGCACTAATTGTCCTGCGACACAGTCAACACCTTCCAAATAGCAAATTTTAGATTGAGAGTAACTGATTTCATCCGCAGTCGTAAACATTAATCTAGCATAAAAACTTTTATCAACCTCGCTATTCAATCTAAAAGTAAGTGATTTTATAGTTGTTTTTGGATAATAGTAATTTTTTGTGCTTTCTAGTACAATATCTATTACTTTTCCCTCTCGTTTTGATGCATTATCATCATCACCAGTATCGCCATCTCCAGTGTCTCCTCCACTTCCTGAATCTTTCTTTTTATAACCTATCGGAGTTGCTAATAATTTTTCTTTTATTGCATCATAAAAAACACTAACGCTGGCATCATCTTTAAAAGTATAGCCATCACTAGTGTAGCTAGAATTTAATACATTTGAATATGTTTCTAATTTGCTAGATATATCTAATAAAAATACATCGTCTTCATTATCACAGAATGATTTTATTTGAGTATTATAAGTATCTATAGAAGTATTTACTGTCGAATAATCTGTATAAGCAGTTCCAACGTGCAATTCTTTTAATATAAAAATCGGAGTGTTTCTGTATTTACTTTTTAATATAGAAACTAATGTTTTTACTCCGTTTATCCCTTTTTCTGTTAGATCATTTAATCCAAAATGTGTTAAGACATAAGGAGTTGAACTTGGATAAACTTTATCATCATCTTCAAATAACCCTTCTACTTTGCTTAACAGATTGTTATTATCGTCATAAAAATCATATGCATTTGCTTTTCTAACTGCTTTTATATACACCTCATTCATATCTGTTTTGTTAATAACAGGAGTTTCCTCTACATTGTTATTGTCAACCTCAACAAGGTCATAAGGTCTTAGACAGAATCCATATTTATATATGTCTGAGTAAACAGCCATATAACGAATTGCCTTTGGCCAATAATCCCACTTTCTAGCATGTGCAACCATATGTGTTCCGTTTTCTTTACCGCAGTAAATTAGCGTATGATGTGTAAATTTATACGCCATAGCTTGACTTCTTGTAAGGGTATCAGGACATTCTTTATTGCACATCATTATAATATCTCCAGCCTTCATGTTCTCAATAGTTGTCTTTGTTATCTTAAACATTGTATAACCACTTTTTCTCGTAGCATAGTCAACAAGTGTTCCTGCTGCACATAAGGAATCATCATGGAATATACTTGTTAATCCAGCTTCACCATAACAACAAGTGACCATAGAACTACAATCATAGCAGATAGGATTTTTTATTCCGTAAAAAGTACCTTTTCTTTTGTTAGGCTTTTTAAAGTTCCAAGTACGATAACTTTGGTCATATGTTGCCAACTTATCTGTATGTTGTTGAACTATAGCTTTTGCCGTATCAACAATAATATTTCTTATATCAGATGCACTTGCTTGGCCTGTTCCTTTTGGAGTAGATACACCAACTCCATAGCCTAATTTATTACCTTGTGCATCTTTGTAATAAGGTAATTGTCCATTTTCGATTTTATACCAACACAAATACAATTCTACGTTGTTTGGAGTTCCTAATCCTTTAGTGTCTTTAAGAACTTGTCTATAAGCTGCAAAATCAAATTTTCTACTATCAAGTTCCTCATAAACTTTTAATCTTGTTTCGTTTGATTGGTCACTTAAATAATAAGAATCTTTAAAAGTATATTCGTACTTGTCGCACACATATTTACTTACTATCCAGTTAAGTGAGCCTTGACCCATATTATTAGCTACTAATCCAGCAAATATATTTCCATGAGCATAGTCAATAGCTTGACGTAGTTCCCAACAACCAAATCTTATTTGATTTAGAATGTTTCTATCTACTGTTATATCGCTAAGCGTTGCATTTCCACCTTTATATGGGGTCATTGTCGAATAGCTCGGAGTGAAAGATTTAGTTGTACCATCTATATAAGTGATAGTTTGCTTTTTATTGAAGTACGTTGACCTTTCACACTGCATTAGTCCGTATCCGCCTGTTGAACCTGTAGTGCTATAAGGGTCTCCTCTACTTTCACCCATTATAACCGCGTATATTAGATTTGGATCTAGACCAAACTTTCTAGCATAATATTCAACTATAAGATATAATTTATATTTATTTCCTGTAGATGATAAATTAGTAAGTTCTGCTTTGTTTTGATATTTACCTATGTCATATTTCTCATATAATGCTAATGCTTCTGCATATTTGTCATTAGTTTTATCAGTAGTTGATACAGTTTTAGAGTTTTTAACCTGAAAGACTCTGTCATCTCCAAGCCATACTCCATTTTTATAAGTATCAATATAAATAGGGTCGCCATCATCACCTTCGTCAGGCGGAGTTGGTTTAGGATTTACAATATTACTAATTTCGTCGAATATCTTATCGATTTCATCTTTTTCTACGCCCATTTTTTCTAAGTATTCTCTTATTTTAGCAATATCTTCATCAGTTAAATCTCCTATTCCGATGCCACCTAGAAATTCTATAACCTCTTTAATTATGTCATCATTTTTTGTAAGATTTTTTATTTTGCTTTTTACTTCTTTATAGTTTGCTAATGTACATTTACTTTTTTTAAACCAATCCGTAAATGATAATTCTAATTCAGTTACCCTTGCTTGTAAATGCAATGGTTTTACATAATCATTATCTATAACATAAACTGTATCACCTATATCAATATCATCAGAAAAATAAATTATATTTGTTTCATAGTCGAGTTGAGGTTCTTTTCTTCGTTGTAATTCTTTCCATGTTTCATTAAGTAAATCAGATGCATTGTCAGCATCACTTTCGTATACTCCTATTATGTAACTTCCATCATCATTATGAAAATACATATGAGCTTTTTCATCAGCAACAAAGTCTTGATTAAGTGGCTTGTCAACTGGATTTCCGTTAGCTGTTAACCATTCAACATTTCTAAAATCAACTCCATTTTGGCCGTAACCAATAAGTGCTGAGCAAAATTCAGATAAATCTTCTTTTTTCTTAACATTATCTACATTTTCTGAATACTCAAATCTTTCATGTGTAACCTTTCCTCTTTGTCTATATACATTTATATATTGTTTATATACTTTATTATTTTTTATTTCTACCGTAAATTCTATTTCTATATTGTAAGTTTCAAGATTGTCTTGTATTACAGTATAAATAAGTGTTGGTTTTTCAATATTAATACTTCTAAATTCATTGATTTGAGGGTCTACATACCCTAATTCAAAACTTGAATCTTGTAGAAGTAAATTAAAAAACGTAGTTACATCACCTTGCAAAACACTTTTTCTAACAACTTTATTTAAAAGTTCAAGTCCGATGGTTTCACAATAACAAGTTTTCTTAATTAATCCGTTTGAGTGTTCACTAGATGTATTTATTATTTGAAACAATTTTATTTTATTTCTGTATTTAAAAGCGATAAAACAGCCTTTTTGTAAACTTGAAGTCCTTCCATTTGTAACTGTAGAAAATTCAAAACTTTCTGCTCCTGTGCTTAAATAAACTTTATAAATGTCATCAAAAAAAGGACTATTTGGATTAGTCCCGTTATTAGATAGCACGTCTATTATTTTTTTATTTCTATTTAAAATATATATTTCTGTAACTAATTCCAACTAATCCAACCACCTTTCATTAAAAATGATAGAACTTGTAATATCAGCATCACTTGAAATTTTTAAATTATATTCACCTGGAGGTATTTCAAAGAAGTTGCTGCCTATGTCGACATGTTCCATGTTTTTTACATTATTTATATAAACTTCATTGTTAGCAAAATCTACTTTTAATGTATCGCCTTGCTTAAAAATAGTTGTATTAAATTCTTCATCTTCTCCATCTTCGTTTAATTTTTCTACAACTAATCTATTAAAAGTCATTGTATCAACAACTTTTTTATCTGCATATTTACCAAAGAAGATAACAAGATGATTTAAATCTCCAAGAGGAAACTTATCACTCTTCATTCTTTCACTTGGCAATGTTTTTATTATTTCTCCAGCCTCATTGTATTTTATTACTTCTGCATACCATTCATTATTTTCTCTTCTTATTGTAAAATGTCCTTTAAATTCGTTCCAGTTTCCTGTTTTACCACTTCTAGGTGTTTTTTTAGTAACAGTTAAACTATCATCAGACCCAGTTGTTGTAATTATCGGGTCGATTTTAGGTATACTAAATTCTGCATCTTTTAAAAACTCTACATTTCCAACTTGCACAAGTGGATAAGTAGCTTCAAAGTATTCGTTTTCATCACAAAGCATAACTTTAAAAAGTTTATTACCTTTTTGATCTAAGCCATAACATTCGACGATGCCCATTTTATCTTCTGCTGTATCAACTTCTTTGTCTGTTTCTATTTGAACTTTATCTCCTTCTATAATGTAATCTGTATAAACATATCCAGTTTGGCCTTTATAAGTTGCTTTAGTATATTTACCTTCTTTACTCTTTGGATATACAACAATACAAGTGCCTTTTGGGATTGTAGCTAAAAGCTTTGATTTTTTACTTCCAGTAGCTCTTAAAGAAACTGATTGTTTTGTGTAATAATTTGCTGTTGTTACTGTAACTTTTTTCAAACCTGTTGAAATTTTTATCCAACCTGTTTGACTACTATAAGTAGTTTTTATCCAGCCGTTTACAATCTCATCAGCAGTTAAATAAATACCTTTTTTTATACTTATCAAAGTTTTACTACTAGAAAGTCTTTTTTCTTTTAGTTTTACAGTGGTAGATGTTACTTTGTATTTAGTCTTTTCTGTTAAACTTGTAGAGCCAGATTCATTATATTCAAGTTTTCCTGTACTATCATGATAAAAATACATACTACATTCAAAATTCGTTACATTTTCAGATAAGTTATATCTTAGTGCCGGTCCATGCCAATCGTCTCCACTACCATAATCAGCTGCCTGTATGCACCAACTAGAACCTCCATCGTTTGGTTGTATTGTTCCGCTTATTGACCTTTTGGCATCGACTTCTCCCGTTACTGATACAAATTTTTCTGTAGTTTCACAAGGCTCATCAACAATAGTAGAACTTTTTTCTTTTTTCTCATTAGTTAAGCGAGGATATTCACCAACAAGAATTGCTTTTTCGTTTTGGCCATCTATTTGACAATAAGTTGCTTCACCATTAAAATCAACCTCGACTATTGCAGGAGTGCTTGTATTTCCCTCATTTACAACACTTAGAGTTTTTTGGCCATTAAAAAGTTTAGCATTTATATTGTGTGAAAAAGGAATAGGGCATATAAATGACATTTTTATTCTTCGCATACCTTTAGTGATTTTTTCTTTTGCAAATTTACCATCAGGAATTGCTAAATAAACTCTTTCATTATCATCAATAACAAGTTTCTTTTCTTCAGAAACATCAAATATAGATGACAACGTATCAATAATATCTTTACAATCTTCCTCTGTATCTGCTTTTATATCAAAAGTAATTGTTATTTCTTTATAATCATATTTAGAATTTTGATAATATCGACCATTTTCAGATGGAGGATCTAAAAAGTTATTTACTCTTTCTGACATCAAAGTTGTATCTATTGAAATAACTTTGACAAACATTTCTAAATCAATGTCATTAAACTTAAACACTTGTTATTCCCTCCAATCTATTTAATCTTTTTTCATCTCGTTTATTTTTTTCATCTATAGGTTTTGCAATTATATCTACAACTTTTACTTTATCCATATTAGCTTGGACTTGGATAGGTCTATCACTTATATCTCCTATAGTTTCTTTTAATGTTTCTCCTAGCGAATTAGCTATTTCTTTTACTGTGTTATTACTTACACTATTTACAATTTTAAGATTACTGTTACTACTAGCTTCTAATGAAAATTTAGTTGTTTCAGATTGAACAGCCATTTTCATTGCATTTTGCATTTCTGAAGTTACATCCCTAGCTACGGCATATACTTGTTCAGCTTTATTTTTCATACCAACAATTAAACCTTCGTCCATATATTCTCCATAATCAGTGGTAACTTTTGAAGGCGAATTTATTTTAGCAGTTTTTTTCATTTCTGCATTAACTTGATTAACAAGACTTCTTGCTGCACTAACTGCTCTTGCTGTACCACTTTGAATGCCTTGAGTAACACCATTTGCTAATTGTTGACCAATTTCTCTTGATTGAGTTCTAGCAACATTTTTCATGCTTATCATTTGTCTTGTAAAGTTATTTCTTGCTTCTCTTGATTGAGTAGTTATAACTCTTTTCATTGATATCATTTGATATGTAACAGCATTTCTAGCAAGTGTAATTTGTGTTCTAGATACATTTCTAATTGATATCATTTGAGAAGTTAGTTTATTCCTAGCTTCTGAAATTTGAGTTGATATAACCTTTTTCATACTTATCATTTGTGATGTAACAACATTTCTAGCATTTGTAATTTGATTTCGTATTATATTACTAATAGATAAAAATTGATTTCTTACTATATTAGAAACATTTAAAGATTGATTTCTAGCTACGTTTGATATACTTACAAATTGATTCCTTGCTATATTTGCACATCCAACTAAACTAGTTCTTAAATTATTCTGCATTGATGTAAATGCTTGAGAAATTGAACTTGAAACACTTTGAACAGTTGACTGTAAAGCTGTTAATTGTGTTTGTAATGCTTTTATTTCATTAGTATCCATGCTAGAAAGTTTAGTATTTATTTTATTACTATTAGAATCTTTACTAGTGTTAAGAGGTTTTTCATTTCCAGTTTTTTCATCAGCATAAGATTCGCCAGTAAACCATTCAGATATTTTTTTTAGAAGTCCTGTTCCACCTTTACTGAAATCTGGTGTAGAGTGTGTTAACCAACTTGTAGCTGCATTCCATAATTCCGTTGCCCTTCCAACAGTTCTAGATTTAAAATTTTCAATTAAGCTATCAATAAAAATATCTGCAAAATTACCAGTTAAGGATTTTATTTCCTCACTACCTTCTATCCATGTGTTCATTACTGATGCAACTGCTTCTAAAGCATCATGTATATTGTCTGAATTGTTTTTTATTCCATCTCTTAAAGCATCTAAAATAACTTTACCAGCTTCCTCAACTTCTGGAGCAACATCTTTAACAAATTGAGAAATTTGTTTAATAGCACTTGAAATACCTTCTCTTATATCACCTTTACTTTTTATAATTCCTTGACAAATTTGATGTATAATTTCTTTACCGATAGCTAATACTCTGCTTAATCCACCTTTAGTTATAAAAGTATTAATTCCACTAAAAGCTTGTTGAATCGCTCCTGATATATCTGCATTTCTTATATATCCAAGTAAATTATCTAGTGCCTTTTTAAAATTATCAAAAGTATATAAAGCTTGCCCATCCTTTGTATTACCTTTTTCATTACCACTTCTCCAAACACTGAAAAACTCAGCTAATTTTTCAGAAGTAGATTGAATAGCAGGTTTTAAAAATTCAAATCCTTGTATAGCAACATCTTGTAAAGCAGATGATAAAATTAATAATTTATTTTTAGTTGTTTCATCCATAGCTTGTGCCATTTTTTCAGATAATCCAGTTACTAAATTTAAATTATCACAATATAATTTGAATTGTTCATCAGATAAACCACATATTTCATTTATCTCATCTAAGGAATCAGATAAACCTAAATTTGTTAAAATTTGTTCTCTAGTTGATTTATCCATATCTCCAAATTTTTCTCTTAATTGAGTTAAATTTGCAATTAAATCTATTTGGCCAGTAGAAGCACTTTTAGCAGACAGGCCATACTCTTTTAACACTTGATTAGCTTCCTTAAGTGACATATCTGGATTTAACTTATCTATTATTTCTTGTTTAGAAACAACATCTTTTAAACCTTTAGCATTGTCTACTATTCCTTTTGTATTCTCATTGATCATGTCACAAGTAGCACTATAGTCAAAAGCGTCATCATTAATTTCTTTATAAGTTAGTCCTAGTTCTTTAAATTGCTTTTTCTGAGCATTTGTGGGATTTCTCATTGCATCTAATACACCAAACAAGTCTTCAACATTTTTTGATGTTACTTTTGCATCAGACCCTAATACTTGTAAAGCTAAAGCCATATCCTGTGTAGTCATGTTAAATGCAGCACCTAGATATTCTGTTTGACTTAAAACTTCTTTTAAGTTATTTATTCTTTTACTACATTCTTTTCCAGTAACTCCTGCTTCTCCTAAATTTTGATTCCAATAAGAAACTGTTTGAGTAGAGTTTTGTACACTATCAGTTAAACTATCATATGCATCATCCGTAGCATTGACAATTGATAGTAAACCTGTCATACCTGTTTTACCAGCTAAATCTTTACATGCAGCTGCTTGTTCAACTAAAGGTAATGATTTTAAACTACTTCTTAAATTTCTTAATGTTTTATCTAAGTCAACTGAACCATCTTTCGCAGTAACAAGTCCTATTCCGTATTTATCCATAGCTTTTGCTACGGTTTCAGTAGGTGCACTTAAATTTGCCAACAATGTTCTCATTGCAGTCCCTGCACGACTTCCTTTTACTGATGAATTCGCCATTAGACCGATAGCAACTGATAAATCATCCATAGAAACGCCCAATGTCCCAGCTACTGAACCGGCGTACTTCATTGTTTCACCCATTAATTCAACAGTTGTATTACTACGAGTAATAGTTGCTGCCATATAATCTACGAAATTTGATGCTTGAGATGCAGACATGTTCATTGCAGTTAAACCATCAGTCACGATATCACTGGCAGTGCCGAGTTCGGTGGCACCGATGGTAGTTAAATTTAAAACATCTTGTATTGACGCAAGAGACTCTTGTAATGAAAATCCTGCCATACCCATATAGCTAAAAGCTTCACTCACCTGTACGCTGGTGTACCTAGTGGTAGCTCCGTATTGTCTTGTTGTTTCTGTTAAGACTTCAATATCTTTTCCAGTAACACCCATAATTGCTGACACACGAGCCATTGAACTTTCAAATTCAATAGCATCTGCCATTAAGGAACTGAAATCAAAATTAAAATCTGTAACTTGACTAAAACAATCTAAGATAGTACTTGTTGCATTTTGAACAATATCAACAATTGGTTGTAATTTTTCAGATATATTCTGCAAGTTTTCAAAGAAATTTTGTTTACTAGCATCATATAACTTTGAAAAAGCAGTTACCATTGTAGTTACTGCTGCAACAACTCCTGCTGCAACTGGGCCAACAATTCCACTTAATGCTTTAAAAGTATTTGAAAAAGTTCCAACAAGAGAACTCATCTCTCCGAACACTTTTCCAACTCCACCTAAATCAGCAAAAGCATTTTTAAGTTCATTCAACTGACCTTCGACTTGATCAGATTTTAATTCAACTTCTATAACAACTTTTCCATCCGCTGCCATACTCTCACCTCCTTTTAGGCATAAAAAAAGAACACCGAAGTGTTCTATAAATCAATTAATCTATTAAATCATAATAAGATTCAGACTTTTTAAGATAAGTATTATATTCATCTAAACAATGGCGATAACTTGTATCAAATTTATCTACTCTTTTACTTTGAAAATAAACATAATCGTTATATGCTTTCATAGATTTATTTAAATAATCAAAAGTTATAGCAAAATTATTTTGTTCATCTTTATAACTTTCTTTTAGATTAAGATTTCTTATTTCATTACTTAATCCTTTTGTATTATTAAATATTTTTTTTGATATCTTCCCGCTTATACCACTGTTTATTAACTCTATACTATCATCATAAAGTTTATGATATTTTGAAAAAAGTTTTAATGTTTCACTATCACTTAATACTTGATTTTCTTCAATATTAGAATTTTCTATAGCAACACTACTTTTTTTATTAGTTATTGCACTAATTGCAGCAATTATTATAGCAATACTTAAAAAAGCTATTATTACAATAAAAATGTTTTTCATATTGGACCCCGAGTTTCTTCTCATGCTATATTCCCCCCTATAATAATATTATAGTACAAAACATAACTATTGTCTTAATAATTCTCTAGGATCTTCACCTTTCAATAGCATTTCTGTTATTAATGCTTGTTTTTCCTTTTCCTCTAATGACTGAGGTAAAGCATAAAGTTTTTTCATTTTTCTATAGAAATTCTTTTGTTGTTTATCTTGTATCTCAGATAAATCAATACTTCTATATTCTAATATTTTTATGAATTTACAATCACTTGATAAAGAATTAAATAATGCTTTAAATTTCCACCAGTGTAATCCTTCAATATCTTGTAAATCAATGTGATAATCATGCATAAATGCACTATAAATGTAAAAATCATCATGTTCAAAGCTATAGATAATTTCATTTTTACTAGAGTTTTCGCTCTTTTCTGAATCTTCGTTAGTACTAATAATTTTTTTCCCACACTTATAAAATAATAACATTTCTTCAACAAATTGATTAATATTATTATTATTAATATATTTAATTGTATCTATTTCATAACCATAATATAGTTGTAGAGCCTCATCTGATTTTTCTTTTTCACTAATATTATTATTTAACATTAACTGTTCAAATAAAATAGAAGTGCGAAAATCCCAGTTAATTGGATATCGCACTCCTTCTATTTCAACTTCAATAGGTAAAAAATCGGTTAAAATACTTATACTCATTAGTTATATTTTTTCTTATTTCTTTCAATAGCTCTACGTTGTTGTCTATTAAGAGAAATTTCTTCCTCTCCGAATACTTCTTCAGAAATAGTAGTAACAGATTTTAATTCTGTTGCAAATGCTTTATCTTGTTCTAATTTAGCTTTTGTTAATTCCTTTATAGCTGTGGTACATTTCATTAAATTACATTTACCTAAAAAAATATCATAGGTTTTTTCCTCTCCGAACAATTCTTCAAATAAGCTAATTATGCTTTCACAATATTTTCTAGCACTTTCAATAGGCAAATCTTTATCATCTTTAGCTATTTCTAACATTTTCTTGTTTGTTTCTAAAAAAACTGATTCAAAAAATTCTTTTTCATCTAAATCTAAAAAATCAAATTCTAATTCCACACCTAATATATTAAATTTTGTATAATCGTTCATATTTTAACCTCCCTAATTTTAATTAATTTACAGTATTTTCTTTAGCAGTATTACTTTGAGTTGCTGCTTGAGTTGCTGTAAAAGTTTTTGTTGAAACATTAAAAGTACCTTGAACAACTTTTCCTATAGCATTTAAACTTCCTTCAACTTTTATTTTTTCGCCACCATCACCACTAAATTTAGAAACTTCGTTTGAAACTCTAAATTTTCTTGCTTGATAAGTTCCTTCACTTCCTGATACAGGATCATACATATCTACACGAACAAAATCTCTTTCTGCAGCTGTTCCAACTTCATGATTTCTACCAGTTGACCATAAATTTTTTATTCCTTTTTCATCTGGTATCATTTCAGAAACATATGGAAATTTTGTTTCATATTTTGTTACAGAAGTAGAAGATGTTTCATCATTTATATAACAAGTTGTATCAGTTTGTGCTCCAGGTTCTTCATCTAAACTTTCAAACCCATATCCTAGTAAAACATATTCTTCTGCTTCACTAGTACCTACATTTAAGTAGTCTGCAACATCTTTTCTCATTAATGCCATAATATTAACCTCCTTCTATACAATCCTTTTTTTATATACTAGTTTCATTTGAATAACATAGATTGCTTTATTCGCACTCATTTGCTCGACATATCCATGTGTTAATACTTTTATTTCTTCAGCTATAAGTGGATAATTTAACTCTGGTAAAATTCCTTCATTATTTTGAGTTTCTACCCACTCTGCTAATTTTTCATAAAAACTAATATTTTTTTCATTGTTATATGCTTCAACACTTTCTCTGCTAGTAAAATCAAAAATTAATTGCCTTTCAGTAGAACCATCAACATAAGTTTTTAAAATAGTTTCTGAAGGCGAACCATCGACTGAATAAGTGCCTATTTCATCACCTATATAATCAGCAGAAATAGGAGATTTATCGTCTATTAGAGGGCATTTTAAGAAAAAATCTATTATTTTATCTGTAATAGTTCTGTTTTCTATTTTATCTAAACTAATTGTCATTTACTTGCTTTCCCTCCTATTGTATTTGCAATTTTATTTACTATTGCATCTCCTTCATTAACCCACATACGATTTATCCATTGTTTACCCCTTTTACCGCCACGATTTAAACCTTCTCTACCCATACCTCTGTTAGTATAGTAGTTAATAGCAGCATATGACTTTGTACCACCATGATAAGGAGCATATACAATGCTTTTTTTGTTTTCTTGAGCAGTATTTTTTAAATCTCCTGATAAATAAGGTACGTATGAGTCAGCTTTTGTTCTTACTAGATTTACGAGTTGTTTTTGCGCTCTATTTAATTTACTTTGATTTACAATTTTGTCATAGTCTATATTAACAGTAACTTTTGCTTTTAAAGTTGCCATTTTACTCACATCCTAGTTCAAAGTGTTTTGTTAATTCACACTTAGTAACATTGATGATTTTAACTACATCATCATAGTTTTTTTGAATATCATTAAACTCTTGAGAATTTGTAATTTCAATGTCATGTATTCCTTTTAAGAGAATATCTTCTCCTTCGTTGAATGTATAATAATTACTTTTATCTTCAAGTTTACTAAATTCTTTAGGACCTATGTAAGTTTTACCTTCATAAGTCCCATAATTTACAAAAACTAATATTTTATTATCTATATCCGCAGATGAACCGGTTGTCTTTAAAAATTTAACTCCTGTAGCTTGTTGCCAATCGATACCCGTTAAATAAGTTCGGTGATAAATGGGTTTTCGATTTTCATCTAAAGATATATTGAATAAAGTTGCACTGTCTTCGTTATATCCGAACACATTTACCACCTAACCTCTCAATTTAACTACTGCTACAGGTAAAAGTTCCTTGATCTCGTTAGTTATATCATAAGCACCGCTAGAACTAACACTTTCATCAAATGTAGTTTTCTTATTTCCTTGAGAAATTGATTTGACACCTCTCATACTTGAATAATTAACTGCATTTGAAATTAAAAGAAACAGAGCAGGTTGATACTCTGTTTCTAATTGTTCAGCTGTTATAGTTCTATTAAGTCTATTCTTAAAATAAAGTAATAGCTTTTGAGTTGCTAGTTGCTTATGAATGACTAAACTTGATTCACTTTCATTAGGAAACTTTTCTTTTAATATTAAATCGAAGTCAGCCATTTAAACCAACTCCTTTAAAATTTTAACTAAATCTGATTTTGTCAGTGTTGTATAGCCTTTAACTTTTTTTTCTTTAGCTAAATTCTTTAACTCATTATATTTTAAAGAATCTAAATCTATTATTTCGGATTTTTCCTCTGAGTTGTCGATATTTTGAACTAATTCATAACCTTCAGCAATATATTTTTTTGCCTGTTCTATGGTTTCTACTGTTCTATGAACGTTTTCTTTTTTTATTTCAAACATGAAAGGATCAAACTAATGACTTTCAGATTGAGTAGGTTTTGCATCTTTTATATTAGCATATACCCCCTCTTTTTTGCTTTCTAATACCCATAAATCATGGTATCTTCTGTAGTCCATAGCCCATGCATTTGCACTTTGGTTAGTTTCAGGATCAAAGATTCTCATAATATCTTGTTTAGTTACAGCTAAAGGTAAGTCTAAAGGCATTATTAAAAAGTTAACATCTAATCCAGAAGTAGCTTTAATATATCCACCTACAGTTTGACCACTAGTTGAACCATCATATAATTGGATTGCACTATATAGTCTATTTTGTGGAACTGGTATAATTGGGCAACCATCTATTGCTGGAACTTTTGTATTTATTCCACCTTGAGAGAAAGATACAGATGCTAATTTACCTAGTGCTGCTTCTTCTATTGCTAATTGTGTATCATAATTACACATAATAACTAATGTACCATTATGACATTTTTCTCTTAATGTTTTTATACCTTTTTTAATTTTAGATATAACAGTTGAATTTGCTACAGTATATCCATATTCTACGTTTTCATCGTTAGCAACATTTATAGCAGTTGTTGCTAATTTACTTAATCTATAAGCATCTACTTCAGGTATAACTTTAGTTCTTTGGAATTCACCCATTATTGTTGTTGCTGTTAATACAAAATTAGTTTCATCAACATCTTGAGAATCTATTTGGAATTTACGCCCTCTATCTTGAGTCATTGAATAAGTTTTATATTCATATTTGATAGAACCTTTAGTATATCCACTATCAGCTTGTCTATCATAGTTAGCAAGACCATCCATTGATAATTGAGGTATTTTAACTTCTTTACCACCGTTATATTTAACTTGACCTGCATTGGCATCCATCCAGCCTGTCAACGATTCATGTACCATTTGTTTGTCTAATGCATTTTGTAAAATTTGAGCATATGATATTGTGTTAGCCATGCTAAACACCTCCTAATTAATTTATTTTTATGACAAGCCTAAAATTTGATTTACTTGAGCTTGAACAGGATCAACAGAATCTCCATTTCCCCCACCACTAGGATTAAATGGATTATTTGTCATATCAGTTTTAAGGACTTCTTGTCCGTATTCACTAAATGCATTAGCTAATTTATCAATATTTTGTTTACTGATATCCATATCTTCACCAACTACAAACTCTAAGAAATTTTCGACTTGTTTTGGATATTTCATTTCTGCTAGATAAGTACGACTTTCTTTGATTCTGCCTTCTTGAGCTAATTTAGCTTCGTTTTCTGCATTTTTCTTTTCTGTCGCAGCATTTTTTTCTTCCATCTCTTTAAGTCTTGTTTCCATAGCTTCCATTTGTTCTCTTTGAGCCTTTTGTTCAGGAGTTTCATGTTTTGGAGCAGTTGCTTTTTTTATTTCACTTTCTATAATTCCTGGCATCTTTTTAGTTTTAAAACTTTCAACTCCTTTAGATACTGCACTATCTAATTGAGATTGGTTATATCCTTGAATTGCTTTATTTGTTTCAAGAATATTTTTATAATCTTCAACAGTTAATTTATTTACATCAAAAGGTATTTCTTTAACTTCTGCTATTCCGTCAATCCCTTTTAAGATTTCAGTAATATCGGCATTTTCATCTATATCGTTTAATTTTTCTAATAAATCTTTTTTACTTATCATTTTTTACCTCTTTCCCCATGAAGTACTAGCCCTCATAGTATTTAATAAGAATTTAGTCCCTCGGAGTACCAGCCCCCAAAGTACTTAGTTTACCCTCTTTTCGGAGCATAAAAATAAGGCTTTACAGCCATTCGTGTCTTTTCTTATATTTCTTATAATATTTCTTGTAACAAGATGAATTTTCTCCAAGTGTTGCTAAATCAAATAGTATTTTGGGGCTTGTAATAAAACCCAACCTTACTAATATTCTATCTGATAATTTTTTCATTTTCCCCCCTTTTCTAAATGTACAAACTATCAAGGAAATTTTTGTAAGTACCTTAAAATTGATTTTAGAAGGTTGAATTATGTAAACCTATCTTCTATTTCTTTTCCATTTAGTCTTTTTACTTATTCCTTGCATTCTTCTTACATATTCACTAAAACTTTCTCTATTCCAATAACATGGTAACATATAATTCACCTTCCATTCTTTAATTAGTCCTAATAATTGTTGTATATCAAGCATACTATTCTCCCTTACAAACTGTATAGTTTTTCCATTTCTTATAAGCATCTACGTACAGTTCCTTTTTATCTCCGTTATATGTACATTCGTAGTACATTCCATCAGGTAAAGTTGTACTTAATAATGCTTTGTTATTTTGTAAAACTTTAGCACACCAAACCATAAACACGTCATCTTTTGTTATTTGCTTGTTATCTGATTTATCTAAATGATTATTCGTATATTTTACAACTTCATCTTTACACCAATCTAAAAACTCTTGTTCTTTCATAATTTCCTCCTACAATTCTATATTTTCTATTTCTGCTCGTGCTTCTAATATATCTCTATAAAATTTCATATATATTAATTGTGCACATAATATTTCGTATGAACAATTTGGAGTAAATTCTAAAGTTCCTTCTTTATAACCTTTTAACATTCTTTGTAATCCAGCTATTCTATTATCTAGTTGATAATATTCAGCTTTAAATCTGTCTTTAAAATCTGTTCCTAACATTAAATCTACTGTGTTTTTTAATTCCATTTACTTACCTCTACTCTCTTTCTAAATATTTTTTAAATTCTTTTCCATTTGTACAAAATTCCGATATCATAGCTTTCATTAAACTATATGACATTCCAGAATGACCTTGACTATCTAGTTTATTACTAGCTCTTTTAAAGCTGTTTTCTGCTTTTTCTTTTAATATTTCTTCTATTTCTAAAGTGCAATCTAATTCCATTCCTTCATAAAGGTCTTTAGCTCTTATTGGAACAATTTCATCCCAATATTCCCACTTATCTTCAGAAAGTATTTCATGTCCTCTTCTAATCCAATTAGGGATTCCTTCAATTCCTCTTAATTTTTCTATTTTAGCTTTATTTAAATAATCTGCCACTTGTTCTAATGATTTGAAGTATTTACCACCATTTCTTTCTACCATAACACCAACTTTGTCTAAAGATTTCATTTGTGCTTCATTAAATGTTAGCTTTGGAAGAGGCAATTCTGTAAAATCACAAATTGGATTCCTATCTTCGGTCAACACGCAAAATACAGTTTTATTGGGTCTTTTATTTGAATCATCTATGACTTCTGCTATAGAATACACACCCTCCATTCTAGGTGTTATTACATATAAACAAAAATCACATTCTTTTCTTTGCTTTAATTCTTCTTGATAACATTCTTCTGTCCAATCATCTACTACAGGATTAAAATAATCTATCTTTAGTATTTTAATCAAATCATTTCTCTATGTAGATTCATTACAAGTTCCACCTAAAAATACTTTTTTCATTAATATCCTCCTATTATCTTATAACTACAAAGTAACATTTACAGAAATTATGTTGCGGTATTAAATCATAAGCCTCTTCAGCAGTTAAAATAACACCATGCATACTTTCACAATCACCGCACGTTCTTTCCTCTAGAACTGAACAATACATAAACTTTTTATCTTTATTACAATAAATAAAAATATCATTTGCTATTCTACTAAGCTCAGATATCAATATTCCTCTTGCTCTTTTTCTACTCATCTTTTGTCTTTGTGTTAGCCATGATGCAATATTATATAAATTCTTCTTATTATAAGCTATTTTCAATCTTTTTTTAGTTCGATTATTTATTTTAGCCATATTGCTTTGTATTCTTTGCTTATACGTTTTACCTTCGTATTTTCTATTTAATATTTTCTGTTTTTCTTCATTGTCTACAAAATATCCAAAGTACTCTACAATTTCTTCAAACATTTCATCAAAGAAGTTGTCTATTAAATTTTCAAGCCATTCATCTTCATTATTGAGCATTGCTAATACTGCTATTACAAGAAATCTTTCAGCACTTTCATAGTCCTTTGAAGTCTTTTCTATTTGATAAGCAAAATTAGCAGTTTCCATTAACTCTCTAATCTGTTTATCTGTCTTATTCATTTTTTTTAGATATTTTTCAAGTTCCTTTTCGGCTTGATTATATGCTTTTTCCATGAAACTTTTAGTTTCTTCAGCATTTCTATTCTTCGAAGTTTGTTTCTGTGTGTTGGTGTTTATCGCCATACAATTCACCTAAACTTTCATCTTCTCTTTTCATTTCTTCTTCATACTCTTTTTCAATTTGTCTTTGTTCCGCATCTAAATCTACTATAAATCCAAATCTACTTGATGCAGTTCTTTTTGAAATAATTCCAGGCGGAACTTGACTAAGCATTTGAGCTGTAGCTAAATCATCTTGAGGAATATTTGCAGTGTAAATAATTTTTATTTTTTTCCAATCAAAATTCTTTGCTTTAAAGTAATTTATATAATTACACCAAAATTGCAATCTATTTGTAACTATATTTGAATGAGCATTTATTTGAAGGGCACATTTATTTTCAAGTGCTATTAATCTGCTTCTAAGTGTAATTCCACTTAAATTTGATTGTAATCTTTCGTTATGATTTATATGACAACTTATTTGATACATATCGTCTTTATATCTATCCAGTGTATTTTGAACAAAAGTATCATTAATTTGCTTAATTAACCATTGAATTTTACCTTCTTTTCCTACCATTAAGATGCCTTTTTTCTTCATTTCCAAAATTGGATCTATTTTCGTTTCTTTTCCAGTTTCTTCATCAACAACTATTTTTTCTTCTTCAAATTCACAATCTGTCATAACCATATATGCGTTTCTAAAGTCTGAAATTTCATTTCCTAAGTCAGATAAATTAGTTTCATAAGCATCTTGTAAGCCTTTTAAGTCTTTATATAAACTATCTTCTGTCAATTCTTCGGTTAATTTACCTACTGAAACAGGTATTATACCAAATCGATGATTTGTTGGGGGCTCTATTTGATTAAATTCTCTATCTAAATGATAAACACATTTTTTTGTATAAACATCTATATGATAAACATCTACATCTAAGTGTTCTACTTTTACATCCATATAAAACAAAACATTGTCATATTCATCTTGATATGCATATCCTGTTAAAGGGGTTGAAATAATGCTTTTAAATCCTTCTTTATCGTAATGATAAATTTCAAATACTTTTGTAAATATAACCATGTATTTCATTAAATCACTATCATGATTTTTATTCCATAATGCCATAGTTGATGTTAATTCATCTAATAAGCCAGGTTGTTCTTTACTTTCATAAGTAATAGGATTCCCTACTGTATAAGAAACTTCTTCCTTTACAAACTTTTTAAAAAAATTAGTATTTACTTTTAAGTTTGACCTTTGGGTAATTGTTTTATAGTCAACCATAGCATCTGTATTACCTTTGTAATAATCATACATTTTTTGATATTTATATAAATCAGCTTCAAAACATTGATACATATATCTAACAAAATTCATATGATCAGGAATATTTAAATCTAAGTCCATACCTTTTTTTAGTCCATCTATAATTTCGGCTATAGTCTGCATTATTTTCGGCCTCCTTTCCTGTTTACATACTTAATTTTATGTTTACTTCTTTTAACTTTTATTAAATCTTCAATAAATTTTATGTATTTTTCATCATTTGAAACTCTTGCATGACTTTTAAGTATATATAAGTTATTCGTTTTAGGTTTTCTTTTGTAAATTACATTTTTTATTACTATTTCTGCAATAGTTCTAGAATTTAAATGGGAATGACCATTTTCCCATTCTTTTTTCGTATTATATACAATAAATCCAATCTTTTTATTACTTTTAACTTTTAGTATAATAAATTCTTTATTTTGGTATATTTTTTCCGACTCGGTATAATTTGTTTTATTCCAGTTCGGTTTTTCTTTCATTAAACTTTCAGATTCCCATAATTCTTTAGGAACATCATAAACACTTATAACTTCATCGATAGGCTTATATTTTTTCATTTACACACCCAATCTCCTTCTATCCATGAATCTAATTATATTTTTTGTTTTTATTTTTAGTATTTTATTTGCAAAATCAGAAACAACATCTGCAGCATCATCATGTAGTGTATATGCTGTGCCTTGAAAGTCTAATATCTGATCTGTAAATGCTTTATTATTATCTGCAAATATTATTTGGCCATTATTAACTGGATCTTGTATAGTTGCAATACGATTATCTTTATTTTTATTATTCATATCATTAATAAATATTAAATTTCTTTTCTTTAGTTCAGGTATCTTTTCAATCATTTGTTGTATAGTAGTTACATCTGAACCTAAATAGGTATTTCTTTCTATAGATATATGAGTTATATCTGTAAATTCTAATAAAATATCAATAATTGTATTACAATACTCTGTGAAACTCATTTTTTCAAGTACCATTCTTCTGATATATTTAAAGTCATTTTCTCCTAATGAGCCTACGATCATTGCGAATGAGTCAGTTTTCTTTTTCTTATTAGAAGAATTGTCTCCCGCTGGGTCAACACAAAGCATTGTTTTTAAAAAAATATGGTCCTCTATTTCCTCTACTGATTGAGTTCTTATAGATTTAAACCATTTTTCACCTATACTACTAGCATCATTCATTTTTTCTGACATAAATGATTTTCTATTACTCCAGTATTTAACTGCTATATCTATAAAAAAATCCCATTTTTCTTCCCATAAAACAGGATATTTCATTTCTTCTTTATGTTTTTCATAAAATTGTCTAGCTTGTATTTGAGGATCTTCTATTTTATCATCAAAATAAATCTTTTTACATTCAAGCCATAAATCACTTTCAAATATATCATCAATAGTTTGGCCATCTTCTAATAAAACAGCTCTATTCATAATAGTGTGATAATCTCTATTTCTACTAAGCTTACTTATTAAGCAATCAATATGTAAAACAGTTCCTATACTTACAAACTTAGTTGCTGCTTTAACTTTTTTACCTTTTCTAAATACTGCAGTATCTCCAACTTCCTCTACTTCTTTACACCATCTATTCCATTTCTTTTCTCTAGCATCTTCAGTTATAACATCAACTTCGGATTGATAGTCATCGGCAATAACTACCGTGGGTCTTACACCTCCCCAGTTAGCACCACGGACGGAAGTAGTTGAGCCTACTGCTCTTATATATGTATCATTGGTAAACTCAATTTCGCCTGAATTAACCTTGTAATAATCTTTCGAATTAGGCTTTTTACCTTTTAAATCTATTAAGTTTCCAAATACATCTTTTATAAGCTCATTTTCCAGAAATTCTTTTTTTATAGAATTTAAGAATTGCTCGGCATCATCTGCAGTTTTGGCTCCTAATAGAGTAAACTTTGATTTTTTATAGCAATGTAACCATATTGCAAGTGTTTTATCACATATAGTTGACTTAGCAAGTCCCCTAGGCTCTACTATATTAAGTTTATCGTATAAATCCTGTACAAAGGCCTCCGAGAGAACTCTCCATATTTTATAATGTTCTTCACATAATTCCCTTGCACTGTTGTCATCACTTGGCACGAAAGTTGTTCTAAGAAAATATAAACTAAAAAAAGTTATATCCTTTTCTCCAATTACCTTTGCAACTTCATTAGGAAGGTATTTTTTTCTGATATTATTTTGATTTTTAGGAAAATATTTTTTTAAATACTTATCAATCAAGTATATAGAGTATTTATTATCATCAGTAAACTCTATATCATCAAAATAAATCATCTAATCACTCCCTTCTGAATTTATTTACATAAAAAAAGAGCAGCCAATTAATAACTACTCTTTTGTATTTTTCTTTTTAACATATTTTTTCTTCTTTGATTTATTTTTCTTCTTAGGAAAAGTCTTTTCTAGTTTGCTTTTAGTCATTGCTCTACCATTTAGGTAACAAATAACTTCTTCTTTTTCTTGCTTACTCTTTTTAACGATATTGTGAGACGTTTTTCCATTGATAAATTTATTCATAACCCCAAAATTTCTAGAGTTTTTATCTTTTTCAACATTTAAATAAGCTAATTCATATAATTTCATAGACATTCTCCCTTTAAATTTAATGGCTGGCTTAGTGAGATTCGAACTCACAACAAACCATGGTCCGTAGCCATGTGCTCTATCCGTTGAGCTATAAGCCAATATCTATTAGAAGGCTTGAGATTAAAGCATTCTGTAGACACCTTTCGCAGCATTATTTATTCTCTGCTTATCCACGCACCTAATACGTATTGTCCATGACTGGTTGTATTTTTATAGTGCCACAAAACCCTAACACGAGGCACTCTACTATAGTACTACTCAACACTTCGTATTCTGTCTGCCTTGCGAGCAACAAAGGTTTGCAAAACCACCATGCAACTTCATGTTAAACGATTCACCCTTGGGAGGTGTCACGCACTAGATTATATCATGCAAGGATATTCTAGTATTAAGCCACTTTCATACTATAAGGGAACAGACTTTTCCTTTTATTGTTTTGTTATCATAGACAATTTATCATCCAAAATTAATATTCTCTATGCCTGTATAAATCTGAATTAAATTTGACAGACGTTGTGCTGTTCCTGAAGATTCGTTTCCTTTTGAGACACGAAATACTTCACAACATCAGTGTGTTTCATTGAATTCTTACTCCACGTTGTTAATACATACTCCAGCCCTTTCACTGTTTCACTATTAACAATGGTTAGTGCCCTTTGTTATCAGCATCGGACTATATAACCTCCTGATTATGTCTCGCTACATGACCAATTTGGCGTGAGGTAAATTATTCAGTGCCACCTGAAAATCTTCGATATACGGTTCGCCTTTTCGAAGACTGTCCCTCTTGGGTTACGTAGTTATCTCCACTACTATCAATTCATGAAGACGTTGGACATTCAGTTCTGCTTAGATGGACTAGTTTAACTAGCGGCATGTAGTCAGCATGCCTTTACACTGCTCACACAATGCTATCCTAAAGATACTAAGCTACCTAAAATAGATTTAGATTTATTTTTTAAAACACATACATGGCTGGGCGTAATAGATTCGAACTATTATTCCAGGAATCAAAATCCTGTGTCCTACCTTTGAACGAACACCCAATATTTAACTGATAATTATATTCTAATCTCCCAACAATATTTTTTCAATCGGAACATATTCCTAATAAAAAAAGCCAGATTTCTCTGACTTTTAAAATGTATTATTATTTATTTTCTTATTGATATTCTTTCATTCTTCTAATTAGTGTAGCTTTGCTTATTCCTGTTACTTCTGTAACTTGCTTATAACTCATGCCACTTTGCTTTAGATCAATGGCATGCTTAATTTGTTTATTTGAATACTTTTGCGGTCTACCTTCCGTAAAATCTTCTCTTTGTCTAGCTATTGCCTTGCCTTCTTTTGTTCTTTCAACTATCATGTCTCTTTCAAATTCGGCAAATCCAAGGAAGATAGTTCTTATTAGCTTTCCGTTAGGTGTATTATCCATTAAACCTAAGTTTACTATATGAACCTTTATATCTTGTTCTAGTAATTTGTCTATTATGCTTAATCCATGTATTGTACTTCTAGCAAATCTGTCTAACTTAGTTACTACTAATGTATCTCCTGGTTTTAATTGTTTAAGAAGTTTATCAAAATTTTTGCGATCTTCTTGTTTCTTTGTTCCAGTATAAGAATCAACTACTATGTTTTCTTCTAAACACCCATTTGCTAATAATATTTCTGTTTGACCTTCTAATGAGTTTCCATCTTTCTTTTGTGAGTAAGTACTAACTCTTGCATATCCATATTTCATATTTACAACCCCCTATGATTATCTTTTATACTTATATTGTATCATAAGTCTTAAAAGTTGTAAACCTATTTATGGACTTTAAATATTTGTTTTTAACATTTAAACATATGCAAATGTATATCCATGCGTTGTTTTTCCTTTTCCTTGTAATACCCTTTCTATATTTTTTCTTGGGATATTTAGTTTTCTTGCACAAATCCCTATTCCCTCAATAATTTCTTCTGAATTATCTTTTAAATTTGTTGCTTTAATAGTTTTCTTAGGAGCAACATTTTTGCTATATTTAGCTTTTACTGCCAATATAGAAGTGTAATCCTTACTTTCTATATATGGAATTAACTGTTGTTTTACATTTATAGCATCTTCTTCTGTTTTAAAATGGCCTATTGGTATCTGATTTCCATTAAAGGTTATTCTTAAAAACCAACTTTTCCTTTTAATATCATAATTAACTCCTTTTTCTTTGCTCTTATACATATTTTTATTTCTTATTTTTCTTAGCTTTTTACATTGCTCTTGTAATCCTTCTCTTTCACACATTTTTTCAAGTGTATATCTCGAATGTCCAGTAAAATTTTCCATATCTATAAACGTTTCGATACCTTTTTCCATTCCTTTTAAAAATTTTTGTTTCATTCGAGTATTTTTCACATCTTTAAAAACTTTACCATAATCTTTTATTTTTTCTTTGTAAAAAATAGTTCTAATGCTATTTTCTGCAAGATTATATTTATTACAAAGTTCTTCTAAAGAATAATTATAAGAATATAAATCCTCTATAATTTTTTTATTTCTACACTCTATAAAATTTAATTGTTTGATTTTTTCATTTAAATCGGATCTCACATCTATCCAAGAGTCAAGATTTTTAATGCTATAAATGATATTTTCTCTAACTCCAGTTAATTTAGATATTTTCTTTATAGAGATTGGATTATTTTCTAGTACTGACAACATTTCCTTAACCTTAGCAATTTGATGCTCTGTATAATCACTTCTTTCTCTATTTACTTTCTTTAAATTTTCTAATCTTTTCTTTCGTATTTCTTCTGGAATTTCATTTAGAAAATAGTCTCCACCTTCTGTCATATTAAATCCATTATTATAAGTATCATATTTTTTTATATAATACTTTTCTAAATCATTTAAAATGTCAAGTTCATCACAATAATATATAGCTTTAAACTTAAAAGCATCTTCTCCATATTTATTCCAACTTCTTTGAAGATATTCATTATCATGATTACCTCTATTTAAAGCACTTATATGGCTTTTCCATCTTTTTTCAAAATCTTGGATCGTTTGTCCTATATACATATCACCTGTTACTACATTTGTTATTGAGTAAATTCCAAAATACATTCTATCTCACCTCTTAATTATATTATATCACAAACTTATATCAGTTACAATCAGTTGTAATCAGTTGTAATATATTTTATAATTAACTCGAGGTGATTATTTTGGCAAGAAAAGATTTAAAAAACAGAGTTCCAATTGGTTCCGCTATTGATAAAGAGTTGTATCAATGGCTTAAAGAATATTCTAACCAATCATCTGTTCCAATATCTAAACTTTTAGATAAAGCTATTCAACTTCTTAAAGAGTCTACTGTTAAGTAGGCTTTTTATTTTTTCTCAAGTTTCCAAAAAATTTTTTGTAGGATTTTTTTTGAGGTTTCATTTTCCCCTCAAGTCTCATTTTTTGCTGAGCAGTTCTCTGTGGCTTGGCGCACGCGTTGAAAATACTAGGGTATAGAATGCACCGCCCCCCTACCTGGAGCACTTTACCCCACCGAAAGGCCACTGTTTTACCTGGTTACTTATGACACTAAGTTATAAGACAAGTAAACATATTGATATCACTTACTATGTCAAAGTGTATCATAACTTATAAGTATTGATACCTTATAGAGTACTATTAATGCTGTTGTCTTTTACTATACTGGTCTTACTGTTCACTCTGTTGTCTTATACCCTCTGTGTGCCCCTCTAAGACGTTGCGCTTTGTCTTGTTTGTCCTTATTCTATTGGTAATATATTCCTTGTCTTAATAGTTGTTATAGCTTAATACTATTAAAGTGACTATTCCAGCAGATTTTCAACAGCGACACCTCTTAAATACGGACCGCGATAAGCGCCCCCCTACATTCCCTCTTATGATATTTCACTATCTGTTATATCTATTACATTCCCTTCTATAACATCTGAATCATTAAAATCATCCCAAGAAGGCTCATTATTATTTTCTTTTTCAGTTTCAGGAGTAATAACTGTTTTAGTTTCCACTTTTGAAATTGGAGCGCCAGCCAATCTATTAAGTAAGTATATGCTTGCATCTAGTCTAACCTTCTCGCTCTTAGCTGATCTTGATAGGTCGAGAATATTTTGTAAAAGTTGATTAGAGAATTTCATTATACGATTGTCAACTTTATTTTTAGCAACTTCATATTGTCTATCAAGTTCTTCCATGAATTCTGGTCTTTTCTTCCAGCGCATTATAGTTTTTTCACAAACATCTAATTGGTCTGCTACTTCTTTATTAGTTGCACCATACACTAATAATTCTGCTGCAATTAATTGGTCTTCTGTTAACCTAGAATCTTTTTCTCGTGGCATAATCAATTACCCTCCTTCCTTTTTATTTCTTCTCTTAAGTGATAATATAAAATTTTATGGACCATTGAAGGTGATTCTTTTCTATCACATGCAATAATATGAAGATTATCGAATTTGGCCATTAATGAAATTACCATAGCCGCGCTAGCGTTAGGATGAACATGGCTTATATATTCACCTTTTAAAAGTTTGATATAATAATCCTTGTCTTGTATAAGCAAGAATAATTTAACTCCTGCTTCTTTTGCTCTTTTTAGTTCCCTTATAAAACGGTTATCTTTATTTTCGTCTTTTACTGGATCCATTAAGTTTCCTAGCAATTCATCTAATCCTGCTTTTCTTTCTATTAAAATATTAGGTATATATTCTTTTTGATATCTAATAGCATAATCTCCAGTATTTAATTTTTCTCTAGTGGCCTGTATTCCATTTTTTATAAGAGTATCTTGGATTAATGTATCTTGTTCTCTTGTATCGCATATAATTTCATAATCTTCATTTTTTATTTTCATATTATCCCCTTCTATAAGCTAAATACATTGAATTTGCAACATTTATAGAGGTTTATGCCGTAGGCAATTAAGAGAAATTCTGTTCTGTATATAACATATAATAGTTAAGCACCTTTAAAAGTCTTATAATTATTAGAAAATCAATATTTTGAAGGCTTTTTATACTATCGGTTCGAGCTGGGTTTTTGGATTAATTTTGTCGGTTCGAGCTGGGTTTTTAAATATGTATCATACCTCATCCATTTAAGTTTTTCATTTGTTATTGGATTTCTACCAGAACTTTTATTAGGATTGTCTATTGCTTTTATAAGTGCTGATTTATGTATTCCATATTTTGTTTCAACCTCTTTGCACCCTATAAAAATTTCTCCTGTTGTTGTACATATTATTTTTGTTTTTTTTCTTCCTACTTTAGATTTAGCAAACTTAGTTCTTAAATAACTTTCTAGAGTTCCGCTTTTTATGTGGTTATCATATATATGTAATTTTTCCCACATTAATTTTTCACCTGTTACAGGATCTTTTCCAAAGCATTTGCATCCATCTTCTCCATTTAGTGCTTTATATATTCCTGAAGGTTTATCATCTTTTTTTAAATATAATAAGCATTCTTTTATAGAATTAAATACTTTTTTATTATTAATACAAATAATTTTTTTATCGTCATTTATTTCTATTAATTTTGTATCCTCTAACTTTATCCAACCTTTTCTTGTTAAGTTAATTTTGTTTTTTATGCAAGAATTTTGAATATTGGTCATGCAATTTCCTGTATCTTTTATAGCTTCACTTATAGAATAATATATTTTACCTGTTTCTAAGTTCATAACTTTAATACCTAAAGTTTCTTTTATTTTACTTATTGTTATTTCAGAAGGTAAATTTCCGCCAAGAGCGATATTATAACCTTTGCATGATTTATTTGAATCTAGCAATTCTATATAACATTGTTCTAATAACTCAGCTTCTGCCTTCGTCAATCCTGTAAATAATATTTCATGTACAAACTTGTTCCAACCATATTTTTTTATAGCTCTATAAAAAATTTGTCCTTTATAGCCTTCTCCATTTCTCCAACGATCAATAGGATTTTGCTTTGTTATTCCTATATATACTTTTTTATTTATGATATTTGTATGTTTATAAACTGTATATTTTCTTTCTAACATATCTATAACCTCGACTTTATAAATATTTACTCGATATAAAAAAATAAGGGCTGTAAGTTCGAGTTCTTACTTATACGGTAGCTAATCGTATAATTGCCCTTATTTGCTAACTTATTTAAAAAAACAATAATTTATTATTTCTCTTATTTCTTCTGTATTGTTTCCTCCCCAAATTACGAGAGGATTTATTATATAATAATCTTTTGTTTTTTCTCCTGCATATACTTTTGAGTATGCAAATAAATAATATTTATGCCCATCTACCTTTATATGAAATTTTCTTAAACTGTCTCTAAAAAGATACATTGAATTTTGTTTTGTACTTAATCCTAACAACTCACAAATATCTTTTAGACTTAATTTATCCAGCCTTCCAATATCAACTTCCAAAGGATTTTTACATAATATATTTAATTTCCAATTTGCATAAGGTATTAATTGAAATACATAGGATAAAGTTTTATGCTGCCTAATTGTAGTATGTTCATACAAATATCTAGTTGTATTAATCATTATTCTTACATACTCTTTATTTTTATAAAAATTTTCACCTTTACTAAAATACTTAGGATTTAGATAAAACTTTTCTTCTACTTCAAAAATAAGATTGTGTTTTTTCATATCACTTAAAAAAGCTAAAAAAGCATCTCTTTTTAATCCTAGTTTTTGTTGAATCTCTTTCTTTGTCATATGTTCTACTTTATTATTTTTTTTATGTAATATAAGCAAATTTTCTTTTCTGTCATTATAATCAATATATGTAGCTAAATAAATTATTCTTGCTATATTAGCTCTGTCAATATCCAAATCGTAGAAAAGTAACTTTTTATTTACATAAAACATATGAACAAAGCCTCCTTGCTTGTTGCAATACTTCTTTAAATCATTTTTTTCATTAATCAATCTTTTCTGTTTCGGAGTTAACTTTTTAGATTGTTTCTGAATAACTAACTCTTCATCATTTTCTATTTTAAAATTATCTAGGAGATCTTCTGTTTCTGAGTTTACTATTAAAACATCTTTCATTTTGCATATCTCCTTTTTCAAAATAAAAAAAGACAGTCTTGAAAAGACTGCCTTTACTTTGATACAACTACTGCATCTTAATATAATTATAACATACTTTTTAAAAATTTTAAACGAAATTTAAATACATTGTTCTAATTTAATCACCTCTTTGCATGTTAATATATTAAAACTTTATATCTTTATTGGATCATCCATCCATTACATATATTAATAATAGATTCTTTTAAATTTTTTGTATTCTGAAAATCATAAGCTATTTGAGTCATTAAATCTTGACATATTTTTTCTGCTTTTTCTCTTGTGTCTGATATTAAATTAAATCTAATAGAAGAATTTGTTGTGTATATTTTTTTAGGTTTATCTCCTAGAGTGATTTCATATCTATCTGGTTCATATAACATTTCAAACTTTTTACGCCAAGAATTGTATATAAAACCAACTTCATGATAATGTTTAACATTTAAATTTTTAATATGTTCGTCTATTTCTATATTTCTTATTTCTTTAATATAATATTCATCGTAACCATATTCGTCATTTTTTAAAGCTACCCATTTTTCTGCATCTTCTTTATTTTTAAAATATCCTTCAATACTCCAGTCTGAATAATGTCCACTAAAAATTCCATATATCATAATATCTCCTCCTTTTATTTTCACTCCATAAAATTCTTTATCACTGTATTTAATGTATTTATTTCATGTAAAGGAATTTCTATTTCTTTTTCTAAATTACTATTCCATACAGTTTTCCATTCTTTTCTTTCAATTGTTTCATTATTAAAAGTTATTTTTAATGCATACGGCGTTGATATTTCAATATATAATTTTTGATTTGTATATGTTATTCCGCCAAGAATATATTCTTTTTTATGGTGTGCCTGTTTTTTATATATAAGATTAATACTGTCATTTAATAAATCTATTCTTTCAGGTTGGCAATATAATTTAGGAAGCAATTCTTTTGCCTGTTCTACCATTTTATAAAAATCTCTTCTCGGTGTTCTATGATTATAAAGAGTAAAAAATATATCACTGTGTTCTGTATATATTATTTCATCTCTATATGGGTAATCACTTAAATCTTGTCCCGCCAAAGCTAATTCATCTATTCTTCTTAAACCTTCTTCTAAATTCATCTATTAATCCCCCATTTTCTTTATAATTATTCTATCTTTGTCAAAAGTTAACTGTATTTTTCTGTTATCTTCATTTATCCCTAGCTGATTAATATTAATTAACGATTATTTATTATATAATCATATAACTTGAATAAATCTCTACCATCATACTCATAGTCTAGTTTAAATCCTTGCCACCATGTATCATCTACATTGTTTGTTATTCCGAATATATATTGTTCTCCGTTTTTTTCAGCTAATTTTACTTCTGCTATTTCACTTAAATCAACTGTGTTGATAGAATCCTCCTTTAAGATTTTGTAATCATTCCAAGTTCTTGTTTTATAAGCTTTCATTTCTTTTCCCTTTTTCTATTATTATTTTATTCCCGTCAAAAGTAGCGATTACCTCTCTGCTTTCTAAATCAATACCCATTTCTTTAATCCATGCTACTGGAAGAGTTAACTTGTAAGACAATGCATTTTTACTTGCATTGCCTCCAGCTTTACAACAACTTACTTTCAAATTTCTTTGTTCCATATATCTTCCTCCTATCTATGTTGACCGTAGTGGTATATTAATATTTCTATATCACATTCACAAGCATTGATTATTTCCCAAGCTTTTGTCATGTTTTTTAATACATTTATGCCTATTTGTAATGCTTCAACTTTTGTAAGTTCTAATTCTTCAGCAGTTTTTCTTACTTCATAAGTTGTTCTATTTTCTTCACTTGCTCCTAATCTTTCTATTTTTCTTTCAAATTGTACTATTCTTGTTTCTCTACAATTTTTAGCATATCTTATTTGTTTTTCGCTTTTTCCTTCTATTTTCATTTCTTGTTCCCCTTCTTGAGCTAAGAAAGATAAACATAAACCTAACTGAGTTCTATAATCTACATCGCCATATTTTTCAACTATTTCTCTTGTCATTTCATGAGCTTTTTTCATTAAATTCTTTTTCATCTTTCTTAACCCCTTTCTTATTATTTATTATACTTATATATATATACTATTGGTTACCAATAGTCAAGCGAATTTGAAACTTTTTTAAATTTATTTTTCGACAATAAAAAACAGGCTAGAATTAAGTAGCTAGCCCATTTCTATAAGTCTATTTAATTTTATTTTTTATCAAAATTAACTAATTCAATTTCTGCTTCTTCTAGTATTTCACTTGATAATTCATCAGGATAATCTCCTAAATAAACTATTTTTTCTATTCCTGCATTTATACACATCTTTGCACATAATACACACGGTTTTGTAGTTACATATAACGTAGAATGATTTATATTAACTCCATTGTAAGCTGCTTGAATTATAGCATTTTGTTCAGCATGTAAAGCTCTACAAAGTTCATGTCTTTGTCCTGATGGTATTTTTAGTTGTTCTCTTTTGCATCCTATTTCTTCACAATGTTTTAATTTTTTAGGTGCTCCATTATAACCAGTCGCTAGAATTTGTTTATCTTTTACAATAACTGCTCCTACTTGTCTTCTAATACATGTTGAACGTTTCTTTACTATTTCAGCAATTTCCATAAAATACTCGTCCCATGTTGGTCTCATAATTGTTTCTCCTAATCATATCCATGTTCTTTTTTAAATTCAATAAACCATTTTCTTAAAGCTAAGTATTTTTCTTCCCTAGTATCCACTTCTTCTTTTGTAGGTTTTCTACCACAACTATGCTTATTACCTTCGGGACAATATCCTAATTTTTCACAGTTGGGAACTAAATATGTTTTGTATCTCGGTTCTATTTCTACTACCTGTCTAACCATTTCTTTTACTATTGTTCTTATAGGCAATTCTGCTCTAGTGCAAAGTCTTACATTTGCTAGATGCATTAAACATTCTAGGTTAACTGCTATATTACATTCTGTTGCTACTCCAATAGGTAATATTGTTCTAGCTATCTCATTAGCTTTTTCTCCTGTTATACCACCATCTTCTAAGAAAGTTTGTATATAGTTATATTGGGCATTAACTATATCTTCTTGGTCTTTTATTGTCTTAACCATATATGGACTATCTAGTAACTCTGGAGCTATATATATACTTACCTTTCCATCTTTATTACAATATCTTAAGCTTTGTACATTAGTTACAAATCCTTGTGTATGTCTTACTATCTGATCTACGCAATTTCCACACCAAACTGCTTTCCCATTTCTTCTTACAAATATTATATGGTTAGGAACATTTACACAATAAACTTGGCCTTCGTAATGTTTAACCGTTTTATGTTTTTTCAATGATACATGAGGGTATTTATTTCTAGTGTTGAAACTTACATTGATAACATATCCTACATAATTACATTTTACTGTTTTGTTGCATATTTGTATTTTCTCACCAACCAAATTTTCATTTCTAGTGTATATCATTGCAGACCATCCTGCTAAAAAGCATAATTGTTGCAATTGATTAGCCAATATTTCGGAACAAGTATAAAATTTGCCACATCCATTTTTGTCTAAATGCCCATCTCCTCTGAAATATTCATTTAAGAAAATCTGAGCATATTCTTTATTAAATTCATCATATATATTTAATGGTATATATTTGTTAGATGCAGTCCCTAATTGTTTTAAAAATTTGCCTAATGTTAAACTATTAAATCTTATATCTCTATCTGTTACAGTTGGTGCAAATCCTAATTTTATTATTATGTCTTGTATATCTTCTTTTGTATGATTTTCTATATTTTTTTTACAATTTGTTTGTGATATTGAAATAACATATTTATTTTCTTTTTCGTTATAATATGTTGATCCATCAGATAAATACCATGCTAAAAATTTATAAAATGTTTTTCTATCTAATTCTAAATCTCCAGTATACATATTACAATCTCCACCATTATTTGTTTTTTTCTTATATGTATAACCTTTAATTTTATATATATTTGGTAAATTATTTATACCTTTATATTCAAATTCCTTTGTAAGTTTTATTCTATTTACATTTATATCCTTTATAGGTGTTAAATAAGTTTTATCCTTGTCTTTTCTAACATCATATTTTTTATAATACATATTATGGTTCTCAGTTATTGCAAGGTCGACATTTTCACTTTTAATAAAAAACATATCCCCATTATAGTTTTCCACTATTTTTTCTTTTATTTTATGAAATTCCACCTTTTTAGTTGTATCATTTAAAGTTGCTACTATTTCATCTTCTTTTATGTCTTTGATAAACTTCCAGCCTTCTAAGGTTAATATTTCAGTTTCTTCATCGTAACAACTTCTAGGTATATTTCTAAGAGTAAACCAAGCATATAAATGTCTACTTCCACTTAGATGTCCACTCTTAAGGCAGCTTTCTCCAACTTTCTCTGCATATTTTGGATCAGTGTTATAACATACTGTAGCCATAAGGCCATGCTTTTTAACAAACTCTTTTACTTCTTCTGGGTTTTGTAGTTCTATTTTAAAATCTTTTAGTGTAAACATATTATTTTTCCTCCCATTCTTCTAATTCTTTTCTCAAATGATTTAATTTTGCCCATGCATAGTTAAATTTTTCTGTTCTTTCAAATACATAATTTCCTTGATAATCTCTTGTGAATTTAATTTTTAACCATGATAAAGCTAATGCTAAATATGTACTTTTTACAATTTTCTTTTCCTTTGTATCTACAGGTTTAGTTTGTTTTATAGGTCCTTGGCCATTAAGTTGTCTACATTTCTTTTCATCAGGATCTAAAAACATACATAAGTCATTAATTTTAGAACATTTTATTTGTTTCCCCACTTTTGTTGCATGTTTGCATTTCATAAATTTTAACTTCCTCCCTCATTTTACCTTTAGTTAGACAGCCACAATCTTTGCATTGACTGACTACTCCATAATCTATTTCTAAGAAGAACACCATACCCCCACAAAGAGGGCAGGCATTCTCTTTTCCTCCTAAGATTTTCTTCATATTTTCACCTTACATATATAACTTACTTACTATCCATGCTCCAATAACAATTATGATTATTGCATCTGCTATTGCTCTATTCATGTTCTTCTATGTACCAATCTTCTGGAACATCCTCTAAAGTGCAACTACCTAGTATATCATATATAGGGCAGTTACCTGATTCATACATATCATCACATTGTTTACCTGTAACAGATTTACAAGTTTGTTGAATTACTTTAAGTGCTTTTATTAACTCTTTTCTATCTTCCATTAATCTGTCTCCTTATTTAATCTTTCTATCTCTCTATTTAAATACCATGATGCTTTTTAAGGTCCTCTAATTCTTTATTTGAGTCTTTTTTACCAGCTCTAGAAACATATTTAATTACATTACCTCTAGCAAAATTTAGTTGTTTATCTTCAATAAAATCCATTACCTCTATATTTCCATCAGTATAATGTGATGGATGGTTAACTGGGTCATTTATTTGTTCTATTTCTTTTTTAGAATTTTCACATACTTCTTTTATTGTATATATTTTTTCTTCCCAATGTTCACAAGCTTGGTGTATGTTTGTTAGTAAAAAGATTTTACATTCATTATTTACGTAATTTTTACAGTTTTCACATTTTTTTAAAAAATCATTACTCATTATTTCACCTCCAATAGCTCTTTATTTTCATACACATTTCCTATAATTTTATTTTCTGCAGTAGAGAATATAGAAATAAGTCTAACGTTATATCCTTCTTTTGATTGTATATACCAACTTGCTTTGCGATATATAACCGCTCCAATTATATGATTTAATCCTCTAGTTGTTTCTACTATGTCACCTTCACATATTTCTATATCATTAATATCTTTGTATCCTGTATATTCTCCGATGCTTTCTCCGTCTACTTCAAAGAATCCTCGGTAATTATGTACTAAATATGTTTCTAGATCATCATTGTATTCTGCTCCGAAACCTTTTATCCATTGGCCTTCATCTAAAGAATAGCCTCTTACTTTCATTTCTCTCATTATTGATTTTTCCCCTTTTCTTTGAATTTTTCTACAACTTCATCACCTAAGTAATATATGACGAATAGTAAAGCTCCTATTGTAAAAAATCCTATTATTACTTCTAAAATGGTCGTTATTATTTCACATTTTATAAAAATCATAAAACCCATCGTAATGGTAAAAACTATAGCTATTGCATATAATAAAAGTCTTATAGCACCGATTATTATTTTTATGATTATTTCTAATACATTTTTCATAAATTTCTCCCTAAAATGTTTTTTTACTCATTCTTCCAGCAAAATAAATTAAGAAAAATCCTAATGTTACCATTAACCATTTTAAAGTATATAAACTCGGATTTCCTGCAGTTATATATACAATTGCATATCCAATTACCAATAATAACATGTACATATTTATCATCTCCTTTATATTTTGTGTTTAGTATTGTTTCTTTTCTTCTTGTTCTATTTTTATTTCTATATTTGTTATTGCATATTCCATGGCTTTTTGTGGAGTTAAATTATATTTTTTAATATATTCCCTAGCCAGTTCTACAATTTCATTCACTCTGCTTAATAGCAAAGCTTATCACCCCCTTTTTAGTACTTGTAATTCTTCAAGTTTCTTACAATCAACATACTTGCATTTATCTTTACAGTTATGTTTTATAATCGTTCCTTCTCCATATGCTCCTACTATTTGTGGTCCTAAATAGTTGCTGCAGTATTTATCGCCAGTTTCTTTTTTAAAGTATTTACATTTCATCTTTATCACCTAATTTCCTGTTATATCAACTATAGCTGCAATTTCTGAATTTTTTACAACACTTTTATCAAAAACAAATATATTTCCTTGGTCTAGTGCAGTCGCAAATCGTTCTAACATTTCATTATTATTCATTTTCTTCAAGTCCATTTCCAATTTAATTTCAAATTCTTTACCACTTTTTAGAATTATTCTAAATTTTCTATATTGTTCTGCCATATTTTTACCTCCCCTATTCCTTTACATTTATTTGTTCCATAGATACTCTAGCTGTTCTTCCTCTGCTATCTCCTCTATCAAAGCTTTCTCTTTCGATAAAAACAAATTCTTTTGTCTTTTTATCAACTGCTATGTATAATCCAGTTTCTTCTAATAGTCCTTTTAATACTGTGCATATTTCCTCCCAAGATTTAATTATTTATTATTTTTAATACCAAACTATGTATTTCTCCCCAAGCTATTTTTTCTGGTAATTTATATTTGTATTTATTTGCTATATCTTTATAGCCACAGAAATATAGTGTTTTATAAATATTTTCATCTCCAGTAATCATTTTTCCCATGTGTTTAGATCTACAATATTTTTTCCATGTATCATCTGTACAATTTTGTGAGAAAAAATACCATAATTCATGTATAAAACATCTATGTTTACCAGCTACATAAGTAAGTGATAGAGCCATACATAATGATTTATTATCCATAAGCATAGGTTTTATTTCTTGTTTAAATTGCTTTCTAATATTTTTATATTTTCTCTTTGCTATACTTCTTGCCATATATCCTCCTAATATTTAACTCCTATATAGTCTAATACCTCGCCTAGTTTCAGTTTATTAATGCAATAGTTGTATTGCTTTGGATGTGTTTTTTTCATTCTCTCAAATCTGTTAGGTGATTTTTCTATTTGATTTTATATTTTTTGAATAATTGGCACACATAAGAATAACTTATATCTAATATTTCTGCTATTTCTTTTTTAGGAAAATCTTTATATTTAAGTAAATCTTCCTTTGTTATTTTAGGCTGATTCTGCTTGTTTAAATGATTACTGCAACCAGCACCTCTAGGTATATTATATTTTTTGAACGCTCTGGTTATTGTGGCACTTGAAACATTTAATTCCTTTGCCATGTCTTTATTTGTTTTTATATCTTTATTGGCAATTAAATAATCTTTTGTCACTTTTCTTACTCTTTTCAATCCTAATGCTGCCGCTGTCCTTACTATAGTTTGTTTATTTACATTAAACTCGTTAGCCATTTTTTCATAACTTACATGTTCTTGATGCATTTTCTTAAACTTCTCTATATCTTGGATTTTACTAATTGTTTTTGTATCTCCTCCATGGGTGGAATTATATCCATTATCATAGCTGTCATATAAAGCTATGTAATATATTTCTTTTTCGTCTATTTCTGTTTCATCTATATTTTCTTCAAGCACTTCATAGTAAAAATTTTCTTTGCCATATTTATTGATAGCATTATATATTTTATAACTTCCTCTTTGTTTACAAGTAGAAGGTTTCATATGTTGCATAAATCTTGTATGTATTGACTGGCACGTTTGTCCTATGTATACTTTTGAATTTATTTTATTTTTTATTATATAAATAGAATATTTTCTCATTTTCTTCCTTACTTTCTTTGCAAATATTGAATTTTATTTATTTTCATAGATTCTCACCTTCAATTATTTTTATTTTGCTCTTTATAAAAGTGATTCTTTTTAACATAAGCTCTGTCAAGTTTACGCCAATAATGTTCTTGTAAATCAATACTTTTTCTGCCTTTTTCTATATTTTTACAAGCTATTTTATAATGTTTTTCACATAATTTTTTACCTTCTAATGCTTTTTCCCCACATATATAGCACAATCCCACTTCTACTCTTAAACTTCTTGGAACTGTCTTTTGTATTGTTCTGTTTCTATTTCTCTTAATCTCTTTAACGTGGCATTCCAAGCATTTATTTCCTATCTTCGCTTCCCTTTTCAAACATTCTCTACATATACCAAATGCTATACATAAATCTCTTTTTCTTTTTATATATTTTCTTCTTTGTTCTTTTGATTTTTCACTTCTAGTTTTCTCACAACGTTCTTTATGTTTATCTAAGCATTCAGCACACATTGTTCTCCCTTTTAATGCTTTTTCTTTAAGGCAATTCACACATAATCCTTTTTCTTTTGCCCATTCTCTATATTCATTCATAGGTTTTTACCCCCTAGAAGAAACTAAGTTGTGTATATTCTATCGACTTAATTTCTTCTTGCTTAAATTCTTCTACTGGATCCTTCCAACTAATTCTGCCACATGTATAACCACATTTATTAAGATTATCACAGTCTTTGCAGCATTGATTCTTACAAACTCTGCTTAAATCCAGTTCTTCGTTATTCTCTATTTGTTCCAGTAGCATTAACTCTTTTACTGAATCCATTCGACCACATCCAAATGCTGTCATGTTTCCACATTCAAATTCCATTTTATTTTTCCTCATAAAAAGATATATTTTTTAATACTATGTCGAATGTTCCATTTTCGTTTTTTCTAAAGCTGTATTTCATTGGATCTTCAAAATCTGTTAACTTTCCTTTTATACTAAAGCCAGTATCAGTTTTTATATTTCTGTTTTTAAGTTTCTTTTCAATCCATTTCTTGTCTATTTCAAAGTTTTCAGTTAAACCTCTATCTTCCATTTGCTCGTTAAAGCTTTCTTGTAATTCTTTGTCTTGAATACTATTTTCAGCAAATTTTTTAACATCTAGAGTTTCTTTTTCTTTTAAAGTATAATTAAGCATACTTCTTATATCTTCGGCCATTTTCAAATCTTCTGATATTGCATTTGTTATCCAGTTATCTGCAGTTTTCTTAAATACTTTTGTTTTATATTTATCATCTTCTATCTTTTTAGCATTTAGAAACTCTGTTAAAAATTTAGTTTCTAGTTGGTCCTTTTCTGCATCTTTGTCTAATAATCTAAAGTGATAATAATCATTTACTCCATTAGGCCCAACTATTACACATTGCTTTTGTCGGCCTGTTTCAGGTATACCTATCTCATTTGATGCGATTTGTATGTTAAATTTATCTTCTACATATTCTATTGAATGAGTATAAAGTTTTTTATAATCAAGTTTTATAATTGCTACATTTTTTTCATCTTTAACACTGTATAAACATATTGCTAAATCACAAGAATCTATTTCATTATTTCGTTGCATTACTTCAAATAAATATGCTGCTATCTCTTTTGAGTTTTGTAAGAATGTCTTTTCATCGTAAATTATTTGTTCACAGCAATTTTTTACGATATTATCGTTGTAATCTTTGAATTTTGCTTTTCTTAGATCATCATCTTTTAAAACTCTAGTTATTATCTTTTGAAAAAACTTATCTACTTCTAAACTATTTTTACATTCATAGTCATTTAATATTGGAGCATCACTATTTGTATCTAGTACATGTATTATTGATTTATGTATTATCATTTTTCTTCCCCTTTCAATGCATCTTGGCCAAATAAGGCTACTGCCATTTTTTCGATTATTTTCTTTTTAATGTAATGTACATTTGCTATTGTACAATCAAACTCCTCGGCAATATCTTTAAGAGTTTTTTCTTCAAAGTAAATATATTTAAATATCTTTCTTTGTTTTTCACTCATGCTTTTAAACACTTCTGATATTACCTTTCTGTTTTTTTTATGTTCAAATATATCTCCCTCAACTTTTGCAATTAAATCATCTATTCTTATAACTTCATTTTCTATAGGTCTATTAATTGCATGAGTTGGAGAAGATTTAACCATATCATTACAAACTGCCTTTATCGCCCCCCTATCTCCGTCCTTTATCTTTTTTATATGTTCTTCCTTTTGCTGTATATAGATAGTTATAAATTTCATGTTTTTTAAAATCATTTCTGTTTCTTCCATAACATCTTTATTCAAACATTCCACCTCATTATTTTTATATTGTAGATAAAATAATTTTATTGAATGTTTATAGCATTTTCTTGAACTCCCAACCTCTTTCGATTAACTTTGCTATATGTTTTATTCGACCTTCTTCTAAGAGATTAATTAACCTCATTTTGTCTAAAAGTCCTAAAGATGCTTGAATCATATCAAAGAATTCTTCGATTATATGTTCTTTTTCTTCATTTGTTCCACTTTCTGCTTCGAATTTTGCTACCGCTCCAATAAATTCAGCTTGTTCTTCTGTTACTTTCATCATTTGTTCTATAGTAGAAAGATGATTTTCAGCTAGAAGAGGCATTATATATTTGTTGTATTCTATTTTTTTGTACTCTTCTTTATAACACTCATCGCATATTCCAAAGAAGTCTCCAACAGTTTGAGGATTTTCATATTCTCTATTGCATTCTTTGCACTTCTTCATAATCAACCTCCCAGTCTAAAAAGTAATTTAAACAATCTTTGCAACTTTTAAATTTTGTACAATTTTTTATATAAAAATCACTTTTACATAAGTCTATTTGTATTAAATCAGTTATAACATCACAAGAGCTTTTTAAGTTTTCAACTAAATATTTAAATACCTGGTCTTTATCACTCTCTATTCTGCCTTTACTCATAAGAGCTACGTATTGAAAAACTTTCACTTTATCACCATCCTCTAACTCCAGCATATTGAACTTCTTTCGTCTTTAACTCTTTTAAATATGCATCTAGCTCATTTGGATTAAGTTTATAAACTTTAATTGTATTTCCATTAGTTTTTTCTAATTTTTGTACTTTTGGTACAAATGCATTTTTAATATTTTTACTTGTTCTTAAGCATCCACAACTTTTTACTTTCTTTTTTAGTAAACTGGATCTAACTACTAATTTTTCATTTCCACACTCACATTTACATAAGTAATAATCGTATTTTATTTTTCCTCTATTTCTTTTTCCAGCATACTCTACAACTGTAAGCTTTCCTATTTTCTTTCCTACTAAATCTTGTTTGTCAACTTTTCCAAAAGGTCTTCCCATTATATTAACCCCCTTCAAGATTTTACTATTTTTTATTTTCTATTTTCTTTATATATTTTTTTACAAAGGAAACAGGTCTGTTTATGTTGTAAGCTATTTCTAATGCACTATAACCTTTTTTATACAATCTTTTTAACTTTCTTATTTCTAAATCAGTTGCTATTTTGCCTCCCATATTCATCACCTTTTCATAGCCCCAGGAGGTTTTACGCCTCCTAGGATATTTATTAGTTAATTTTCTTCTTTTAAAGGTATAATTCTTATTTCTTTTAAAATTGAATCATACTCTACTGTCAGAAGAGTTTCTCTATTTATGTGTAACAATCTTCTTAATTCTGCAGGTATAGATACTCTTCCTAATTTATCTATCTTTCTTATATTTCCTACTCTTTCTTTCATAGTTACTCCTTGTCTTTTAATAACTCTGCAAGCTTTTCTATTGCACCTTTTAAAGCTTCTTCTATGTTTGTTTCTTCTGTTTCAGTATGTGATTTGATTTTTATATCTTTACTTCTTAGTTGTATTATTTTTTCTATTGATGTAGTTAAGATTTTTAATAATTTTGTTTCACTTATATCACATTCATCTGCCATTCCTTTTAGAGCTCCATAGTTTAAATATGCTAGTTCAGTCAACATTTCTGCTCTGTCTTCACCTTTTATGTTTACCTCTACTTTTCCATTATTTACGATTGCTTTTATCATCTTTTACCCCCTAAAATATAATTTCTGTGCTTTTTTCTGCTATTAAAACAGGTATTCCAGTAGCTTCTTCTACCTTTTCTTTCATTATTTGACTATCTCCGTGTTTGTCACTTAAATGTAATAACATCAAATTTCTTGTCTTACTTAAATCACTAGCTTTTAGAAAGTCAATTACATTTTCAAGTTCAAAATGTGATTCTTTTATACGAACGCTTAAACTTGTTTCTATGCAATATTCTTCTAAATTTTCTTTGATATAGTTACATTCAACCAAGATACTATTTACATTCTTGAAGTTGTATTCACAGTAGCAAGTATCAGTTATAAATAACAAAGTTCCTATGTCCTGATGTTTTATAAGAAATCCTAAAGGTTCTTCTGCATCATGAATAACATCAAACGGTAAAATAGTAAAATTTCCTATTTGTTGCCTTTTGTTAGCTTTTACTATTTTAGTCCTATAGTTTTTTATGTTTAACTTTTCAAAAGTACCCTTAGCTGAATATACATCTATTCCATTTTCTGTTAAGTCTTTAATTGATTTAGAGTGATCTTTATGTTCATGAGTAACTAAACATCCAACAACTTTGTCAATTTTGTAATTAAGACCTTTTAAAATTTCTTTATATTTGATACCTGCTTCAATTATTAGAGTTTCATCAGGAGTAATAAGTAAATAGCAATTACCCCTGCTCCCACTTGCTAAAACTTTTAAAACGGACAATCTTCTTCCTCTTGAGTTTCTTCTACAACTTCAGCATCTATTTTCGTATCTTCATCAATTATTTCTGCTTCCATTTGCTCTACTTCATCTATATCTATTGTTTTTTTTTTAGCTTTTTTTTTCTTCTTTTTTTTTTTTTTTTTTTTTTTTTTTTTTATTTCACTTTCAAAAGCTTCATTTTGGAATGTCACAACATCTTCATCATCTGAATAAGGGCTTCTATTAAATGCACTTGCAAATAACTCACTATCATCTGATGTATTTATATATAATTTACAAGCTCTATTTATAACAGTTCTTTTAGCCATTTGATCTGGGAAATTTATATGTGAAGGACTTTTACCTTTTGTTGGTCCTTGCGCCCATGATGTTTTTATTTGTGCCATACTCATATATTCCGTATGTAAAACCCCTTCTTCTCCTATAACAACAGCAAATGCTCCTATTATCTTTGAGTTATCTATATTTTTTAAATCAGGTTTATAATCTATTACATTTATATTTCCATTTTTATACTCAAACTCAACTTCATCACCTTCATAGATACAATAAGCTTTCACATCTTTTATATATTTACTTCTTTTCGCTGCAGCTATAGTTCCCATATAGCTTTTAGTTAGTTGGAGTTTATTTCCATGTGGAATAAAGTAACATTGCTTTTTCGAAGGACTTAATCCTTGAATAATCATATCTAAAAGAGAATTTGCTATACTTACTTTTGTACAAGTTTCTAATACACATCTTTTATTTTTATCTTTTGTTTCTTGTAAGATTAGATAAGCTGATTTTAAAGCGTTTTGTGCTGCATAATTCTCTGGTATTACTAATTCTTTACTTGCTTGTAACTCTCTTACCCTTTCTAAAACTTCGTCTGTAACAGTTTTAGGTTTTTCTGCAATATTTTGAGATTGTTTAATTATTTGATTTTTCAATACTCGTCACTCTCCTAACTTTTTAGTGTTTAATTATGTTTAATTATAGACAAATGTGTTTATATCACACTATCTAACCAATAAATTTTATTATATTTCCAAAGTAATCTACATTTTCTTACATTGACTTTTTTGCAATGTTTTGTAGGACTTTGAAAATTTAATGCGTTCAAATGTGGATATAATGCTGTAACATATCCTTTATGAGTTTCTCCATTTCTGTAAGTATATTCAACCAAATCTCTATGTTTAATTCCTAATACATTATCTGTTTTTGCTTTTGATTTTCTACGCATCGGTTTAATCATCCATTCTTTTATATTGCAAGTATCTGGAAAACAATTTGTTATACAAATAGCATCGTTTGAATGAGATTTTTCTATATTCCATTCAATTCTTTTATTTGCAGTATCTCCACCTGTTGTAAGATGTAATATTCCTAATTGTTTAATATTTTCTCTAAGATAATTTTTACCTTGCATGACATGCATTGCATAATCAAATCTTTTTGGCTTACTTTTTATTTTGGTGAAATATCTCTCTTCAAATTCTCGTTCTTTCCCTTCTGTCTTTTGATGACAAGAAGAACAAAGAGTAATGAGATTCCCAATAGTATTTGCTCCACCAAATCTCTTTGCTCGAATATGATGAACCTCAAGTACAGTATTTGTTTTTCCACATTCTTGACATTTACAACTATCTCTTAATATTGTCGCTTTTCTAAGATTTTCATCTAATCTATTATTCTTCTGATATTGCCAATTATAAGGTTTATATCCATCGGTCATTGCTCTTATATCTATTGCTACATCTTCAAGATAATATTCTTTAATATTTATCCATTTATTTAATTGATATAAAACTCTAAGAATAGAATCTTTCTTTTGTTTAATACTTGGCGCTAATCTATTAGTTTTTTTTGAAGATGCTCTATTATTGAATCTAGGTTTACGATATCTTTTATGATATCTACGGTATTGTCTATATCCTCTACGAACATCCATTAAGTGTTTTACATCTTGTCTTTGTTTAATAGTTCCTTTAAATACAACTTTATTTTTACTTGGACATTTTTGAACAATTGCTATTCCAACATGAGAACTACCATCGTCAATTCCACAAACCATATGACTTTCATCTTCGTCATCAGGTTCAACTTCTTTTTCTAACTGAATTACCATAGGATATTTACTTTTTAATTTTGCTCGACCTTTTCTAATCAAATACCAACCTTTATTTACTTTAGTTGGAGCTAAAGGTCTATTGTTTTTATCTACAACAAAACAATATTCAATTTTATTTTCCATCTCTGGACACCTTCCTTTCGGAGAATTTTTCGTCTTGGGAATGTCAAGTAGAGGATATGTGTTTCCCTGTTATCAATACAGGACATTAGCATTGTTTCTTGGTTAGCACTCACAGAGTTTCAGACTGACGATTACATCTAAAAGTGTGTGTTTACCTTACTACTCAACATAGTTCATATCTGCAATATATGTTTCCATAAAAGCAGTCACTAACCCTTGAAACCTCTTGTTAAGCCATATACAAAAGACTAATGTGTCCACTTTTCTATATGTTTGACTATATATTTCTATGTATATAGTCACTTAACAATTAGTCCTGTTGCTAGTAACAATATGCGTTTAACTTTTTCTTTCCTTTGTTCTTCTGTCAGATAGTTATTTTTCTTAGTCAATCTATCTTGTTTATGTCTCTTAGCTTTTTCAAAATTAACCTTTCCTCTAACTGAAGATAATGTTCGCCCTAAATATTTTGCTATTTCTTCATCTGATATTAATTTATAATTTTCTTCTAAAAACTTTTCTTCTTCTATGCTCCATTTCATTATTTTCACCTATTCAATTATAGATATTGTCGGGTCTGTAGGTTGACCTGATTGTGCTTCTGTAGCAGGTTCATTCCAAACTACACAAGCTTTTAAGTTTTTCCATCGATATTCTTGTGACATGGTATTTGACCATCTATTACTTTCTATAAATTCTTCTTCCATTTGGTATATATCTGGAATTAATTCATATAAAATATCTTCAATATCACAACTATTACTAAACTCGTCTATTCTATTTTTAGCTTCTTGAATTTTCTCTTCAAAGAATTTTCTTTCTTCTTCTGTAGCAATTTCTATGGCATCTATTTTTATTTCTTTATCCTCTGTGACTACCAACTTAATCAATTGACCTTTAGTATCTGCTATTTTATTTACACATTCACTATTATCAATGAATATAGGTGCGACTAATTCGAAATACTCGGATAAAGTGTTTATTATATCTATACCAGCATTTATTTGACCTGCAGTATTTGCATTAGAAAATGGTACTCCATTTATAGTTGCCTCACAGGTTTCTGCAATAGCTCCGTTAACTTGAGTAGAGAATAATTTAAAGCTTACGTTCTTAAAATGCTTATTTATATTTTTTTCTAAAAGTTCTACTCTCTTAGTAATAAACTTTTCATATAGCATTATAAGACCTTCTTGTCTTGCTATTTCTACTCCGATTTGTTTTTCCTCTGCTTTTAGATCTTCTATTCTTTGATTTACTTTCTTGTTATTTTTAACTGCTCCTAATTGACTATATAACCCTTTTAGTTGTGTATTAATTTCTCCTTTTTCAATTAAAAGTCCTGATTTATCTGGATATGTATCATCTTCTTGTAAACTTTCTAAAAGCTTGTTGTTTTCTCTTTTAAGTTTTAATATTTTTTCTTTCGTTGCATCACTAGGCGTATAAGAAATACCTCCTATTTGGCTTTCTAGCTGATTTATTTTTTCTTTCTTGATGTTTATATTATTTTCTATCTCAGAAAGCTTTAAAGTATAATTTTCGATATCTTCTTGAATATCTTCTTGTTCTTTAACTTTTATTTTGCCTTTTTCTATTACTTCTTCTTTTCTTCTAGCTTTATCAAGATTGAAGTTTTTCTCTAATTCTGCTTGTTTTTCTTCTATGTCTGATTCATCAAAAGGTCGTTTACAAGTAGGACACTCTGTTTTTATACTACTAAAATCAACTTTCTCAGCTTGAATTCCACTAAATTCTTCTCTTAATTTAGCAGCTTCATTTTTTAGCATTTCAAACTTTCTAGTTAATCCATCTATTTTATATTCACATTCATTTTTCTTTTGTTGTTGTGAATATAAATCTTTTTCTTCTTTTCTTCTTTCTTCTTCTAATATTCTTACTTTATTGTCATAATCTTTTCTGTCAGCTTGTCTTTCTTCTTCGATTAAGTTTTCATTTTCACTTATTTTTTTCATTACTTCATTTCTTTTAGCTAATAATTCTTTACTACTATTAGCTATATCGCTTATTTTATTGTCTATATCTTTTAACTTACTTTCTTTAAATGCTATTTCTTTTTCAACTTCTTTTACATCTAAATCAACTACTGTTTCCATTAATTCCTCGATTTTGTAAGGAATTGACTTTTTATTTTCTCTTAGTTTTTTAATGCTACCTTTTTTACTGTCTATTAGCTTTGATACATCTTCTTTTTCTAGATCTTGTTTTACTAAATTTAAATCTTTATCAGTTTTTACAACATCATCTACTGATATATTCCCTCCAGCAACTTCTAAGATGACTTTTCTTTGTTCTTTCCAACTAAGAGAAGGAAAATGAAAAGGGTTAGTTAATAATTTAAATGTTTCTTCGTCTGCTATTTCATTTATTTGCTTGTTATAATCTGATTTTTTAACTGGAATATCATCAATTTCATATTTTGTTGTATTCCCATCAAATACTTTTTCGCTTTCTCCTCTTCTAGAGGTCCATTTTTCTTTATATTCTTTTGATAGTTTTACTTCTAATCCATCTACTTCTAAGATGCCTGTTACATGAGGATTTAAACCTCTTATATATTCGTTATTTTCATCTAAAGGTTTTAACTCAAATTTGCTATCTCCTTTACTGTTTTTATCGAATAATAACCATGTAAAAGCATCAAAAATACTTGATTTTCCAGTTGCATTTTGGCCTGATATTGTTGTGATATCTTTGAAATTTATGTCTAATTTTGATATGCCTTTAAAATTGTTTATTGATAGTTGTTTTAATTTTATATTTTTCAAATTTTCTCCCCCTATTTAATCTAAATATCTGATAATTTTTCTAGAACTTTTATAGCAACTAAATAATTATTTCTATCTTTTTTATTTAATTTTTTAAATTTTTTCTCTAAGTTAGTACTCAACTTTTCTATAAAATCAATAGCGATTTCATTTCCTTGTTCAGTTAGCACTATTATATATTCCCTTCTATCTTTAATAGTTTTCTTTCTACAAACATATCCTTTTTTACTTAAATTATCTATTAAACTAGTTAAACTGCCTTTTTCTATATTTAACTTTGAACATAATTCTGTCATATTTATTTTTTCATTACCTTTTAAAAAAACTAATGCTTTTAATTCAGTCTTTTTAATATTATGAATTTCAGAATATTGTTTTAAATATTTTAAATATAAACTAGAATAAATTTTTGGAAATGTGTTTGATAAAAAATTAATTGTTTGTTTTACCATGATATACATTACATCCTTTCTCTTATTTAAAAAACTCTAATGGTGATACATTTAAAGCTTTCGAAAGTCCTTTTAGCACTACTAGAGTAGGATTTGTTATAACCCCATTCTCTAGTTTTGCTATATAGCTTTCTGTAACCCCTACATCTTTTGCTAAATTACTTCTGCTTTTCTTCATATAAAGTCTTTTTTCTCTAACGAAATCCCCCTATACTCATTTACCTTCCCCCTTAATCATCATTCATTGCAAACCAACAAACTCCTAAGAAAAATCCAGCATAAAAAGCTGTCAATATTTTTAAAAGTTCGTATAACATTGACATTCCTCTCTTTCATGTTTAGTACATTGAAAGCATTTGAACTTCTTGCAAACATTATCAAATGGATTTACTATTTCCTTGTTTGTTTTTTTACAACTTTTTATTCCTCTTTCATTTTTCATGTATAAGCAGTCATAACAACATGCCTTATCTTTTGTCATTTTCCTTACTCCTTTCTAAAATGGTATTTCTTCATCATCTACTTCGTGAAAACCATTAGGATCTAACCCTGTAGTTGGTTCAAAATCAGGCTTACTACTATTGTCTTTTGCATAATCCAATGCTTGTACATTTCTTACACTTACTTTTGTAAACGTTCTGTTTTCACCTTCTTGAGTTTGATATCTATCTACTTTGATGCTTCCTTGTGCTGCTATTAATCTTCCTTTTGATAAGTAGTTAGCACAAAATTCAGCTGGTCCACCTATAACCTCTATTGGGATAAAATCTGTTTCCTTTGTTCCATCCTTTTTCTTATAATCTCTGTCTATTGCCATCGTAAAAGTAGCAACAGGTGTTCCAGAATTAGGTATGTATCTTAACTCTGGGTCTTTTGTTAATCGTCCTACTAAAACTACATTATTCATCTTTACCTTTCCTTTCACTAACTTTCATTATTAATTTAGCTATATTTGAACCCGTTTTCGTCAATTCTTTATCATGAAAAATTAATTTTTCATGGTTCATTCTTAGTAATTGACTTTTATTAATTAATATTAAATTATCTTTTTCTAAGTTCAATTTGTTTTGATCAGCAAATATAACCACATCATCTTGTGTTAATTTGACATTATGATATTTTTCATATAGAATCCTATGCTTTAATTTCCACACATTAGGTTCTTTTACTTTTATTAGAATATATCCATTACTATCAATTCTTTCACTACCAATTTCTTTTTTATTCCAAGGTTTACAACCTTTTTGAAAAGAAGTTTTATTTGGACCAGTAAGTCCTTTAGTCCCTTTATTCCACGTTTTATGTCCCTTTTGAAACTGGCCATCAAACTCTGTGTTATATCCATATCTTTTAATTGCACTTGTTATTTGACTTAGTTTGAATTTATACTCAAATTTTTCGTTCATTAAGTCTAATATTTCCTTACGATGTTTCCCTGGAGTAATTTCTCCAAGATACTTTTTTTCTTCTTCACTCCATTTATGTGGTTTTTCGCTCATTATTCACCACCTTCTAGCATTTTAGGCATTTCTTTTTCATTGTTTTTACCATATTCTAATTCTATGGATTTTGCTTTTAATACAACATTTGCATTGGCAATAATTTGTTTTGAAACTCCTATAACTGCTTTACTTCTTATAATTTCATCTTCTAATTTTTCTCCTGTTATCTCTTCGTCATTTAAACGTTCTAATTGAGCGAATAAATGATTGTTTAGATCACCCAAAGTATTCCTAGGCACTTTTTAAACCCCCTTAGCTATTCTCATATTCGGTACATTTTTAAACTCGATTATATTTTCTCCACACATTTCTATGATTCTACTAGTTATAGCAGCATCATAATCCATCAATTCATCTAGTGATTTTTCTGTACTTACTATAATCGGTTTTTCTGTCATGTAACGATAATTTATTATTTCATAGATATACTTTCTATCAGCTTCGCTTGTTTGACCTTTAAGTAAATCATCAACGAATAGCACAGTGCAATTCTTATACTGGTCTATTTCTTTGTTGTAATTAATTGGATCCATACAACATTGTTTTAGTTTCATAATTAAGCTAACATATTCAGCATATCTACATCCTACATTTTGATTTACGAGTTGCATCATCATTGCAATTCCTAAATGGGTTTTTCCCGTTCCCGGCTTTCCAGTTAATAAAAAACTACCCTTTTCCTCTTTAAACTTCTTACAGTAGCTCATGGCTCGTAATTTCGCCTGTTTCTGATGTTCTGTATCTGTTTTGAAGTTTAAAAAAGTTTTCTTTTTAAAAGAATTCGTTAGGCCACATCTTTCTAACTTTTCTTTTATTTGTCTTTTCTTGATACATTCACAAGGAACGGCTTGAGTATAGCCTTCTTTATCTTCTTGTAAAGTGTATCCTAAATCTCTACACTTCTCACATTGATATTCTATAGCCATTTTTCTATGCTGCCGCCTCCCATTTCATCTAATTCTTTTTGTAATTCGTCTATTTCATCTAAGTCATCTTGACTTACTGGTTTCATTTTCTCGGGATCTATATAACCTTGATATTTTTGTAAGTCCTCTAATATGTTTGAATTGTTATTGTCTTGATGTTTATTTGAGTTGTAGTTACTGAAGTTGTCTTTTAGTGGAAAAACTCCTTGCCAACAATTTTCAATCGAGTTTTCCAGTATTTTTATTTTGATATCATCTGTTGTTGCTAACTTATCTAGTTTATTTAGTATTCCTTTTAAGGCTCTTTCTGTAACAGGCTTTTTAATGCTCTTTCGCATTTTCATAAAATCTATTATTGTTTCCTGTAAGAAAGAGTTAGAAGTATACTCATTTATAAGAACATCTAAATCAGTTCTTTTTTTCTTTTTTTCTTTTTTATTAAGACTGTTATTATTAACACTATTAATATTTAAACTGTTATTATTAAGACTGTTAATATTAGTGTATTCGTTTTCGAGATATTCATTTTCGATATCTTTATTTTCGTGATATTCATTTTCGATATCTCTAAAATTAATACATCGGTCTCTTTCATCCATTATGATTTCATATATATTTTTTGCTTTTAAATTACCTGATTTTATTCTTTCTACTTTTATGTACCCGGATTCTTTTAATGTTTTTAAGTGTTTAGTAAATCTATTGATTGAGATTCCTAATTCTTCACACATTAAATCTCTACTTGGATAACATGTTTTTTTATCTCCAGCGAAGGCTATTAAATATGCATAAATTGCTTTTGCCTCAATTGAAAGATTCTTATCTCTCATAACTATCTTAGGTATTATTCCATACCCATCACGTAAAATACTATTTTTGTTGTATTTTACCTCCATTGAATCTGTCATTTAATCACCTCGTTTAAACTTGCTGGCTTTCCTTCTCTTTTACTAATTCAGAAAGTTTAGAAGGGTCTATTCCTAAAATTTTTGCTGATTCAGAAACTTGAAAAGCTTTTATAATTTTAAGAACCGTGTTGTAATTTTCTTTATTAAGTCCTTGTAAATCTGATGCTATTTTTAGTCTTTCTTCATATCTAGTCATCTAATTACCTCCTTCGTTGTTTTTCGTTTATATATACATTATATTCCATTTTTTTACGTTAGTCAACGAATTTTTAAACATTTTTAATTATTATTTCTCGTTTTGCGTCGTTAGTATTTTTATCCGATTAACGACTTTTTGCAATTTTCTCGTTTATTTTTTTCTATTAATATGTTACAATTATTGTATATTAATAAAAACTTTTAAATATAATTGGAGGCAAGATATGAATGGTGTAAATGAAAAAGATATTGGTAAAAGAATTGAATTCATAAGAAAGAAAGAAAAGCTTTCAAGACGAGAGTTTGGAAAAATAGTAAATAAAAGTGAAGATGCTGTATATAATATTGAGAAAGCTAGAGCTAAAATAAGTGATGATATTATTTATAGCATATGTAATATTTTCCACATTAATAAAAATTGGCTGCTTAATGGAGAGGATGGTATGTATGAAACTAATTCCAAACATATTAGACTTGCAAATATAGTTGGAAATTTAGAAAAAGAAGAAAATCTATTTGAATTAACAGAAATGCTTCTAGATCTAAATGATAGACAAATTGAGGTAATTAAAGATTTAATAGATGTGTTTAAAGAATCAGAAAAAAAATAGGTGCTATGCACCTACTTTTTATTTTCCTCGTTTTTTTTATTTTTCTTTGTTAAATATTGATAAACTAACCCCAGTGTATCAATATCTTTATTTTGTTTTAACAAAATTATTATTTCTTCTTTTAATTTTGTTATATAGTCCATAGCATCTCCCCCAAAACAGCTTAATAATATCGAACTTACGTTCTATGTAGATATATTATAATACTAATTTTCATAAAATTCTATACCTTATTTATATTATACTTCCATTTATTGCCATTTTGTCTATTTGTCCCCCATTACGGGACACTATTTGTATTCAGAATCAAATAAGTCAGTTATTTTACAACCTAAAGCTATCGCTATTTTTTCTAGCTTTACTAGATCCAGTACTGTATCGTTATTCTCCAGTCTAAAGAGAGTACTTTTGCTTAGTTTAGTTTTGTATGCTAACTTTCTAAGACTATGATTTTTCTCGTTTCTTACCTTTGAAATATTGTTGATTATCATAAAATTTATTCTAAAATAACTGCTTTTTCTCGTAAATGTAAAATATTTGGTTAATATTCCACAAAAACACTAGAAAAGAAAAAAAATCCACCTTCCGCAAGATGGATTTTCTTCTAAATAATCATAGGTCATATATAAGATACAGAAATACTTTTAACAATTTAATTATAACATTCCAATACTTATTTGAAAATCGGAACATATTCCTAACTTTTACAAAAAAACAACCGCTCTTGATGAGGGTTAAGAGCGGTTAGGGAGTATTGTTTCATACCATAAATTCTAATGATAAACAATATACTAGAAATATTTTAGGAATAAAAAAATATAATCTTAGATAACTATATTATTAATGATACTACTGTTTTTTCAAAACTTCAATCGGAACATATTCCTAATTAACAATAAAAAATAACTACCTCACAGATGGAAAGGTAGTTATTCTTTAAGAAAGGAGTACTTATATTAGTAATATAGCTAAAACTTTAAGTCTTATACAATATAAGATTAACACCTTTCATTTCCAATTACAATCGGAACATATTCCTATATATTTTTATAAGTGAATTTTACAAAAGTTCCGTTTTCAGTTTTAGCCTTAACTCTGGCAACTTCTGTTGTTTCATCTATTTCTAGACTTTTAATAGCTTGAAGAACCATATTTGTTGTACAATTTTTAGTTTTAAATTCAATAATATCATCTGTATATTTTACAGTTGCATTTGACATACTAAAATCTACCCCACAAATAGTTAATACATATACATTAACTTTTTCTCCTTCAAATGGTTCTAGAAATTTTTTAATTTCCCATTGTTCAAATAATTTTTTAATGTTATTATTTTTCATTTTTCTTACCCCTTCTCTAATTAATATCATTCAACTTTAAAACCTAAATAGTCGATAAAAATAGTCCCTGTCATATCGATTGTCCTTGTCACTCTTACCCACTATCATCATTATAAAATCAATAGCTAAAACCTCTTTCTATTTTTAGAATAGTCCCTGTCACTTTTAAAAGCAATTTTTCATTTAGAGTAGAGGCTTTAGCATTTTTTATGTTATTTTTAATCCGCTAGGGTAGTGGAAATTTACCCTAGTAATTCATATAATCGTTGTTGTCTTTCATACTCTTTTAAAGTCTTTTGAGATTTATTTCTAAACTCTAATCTTAGATTGGACCTTCTACAATTTTCAGGATTATTATCTTTGAATACTATTTTAAAAAATCTTGTATTATATGCTCCAAAGAATCCTTCGTAAACCAATTTATGAACTGGAATATTTTTTCTTTTACCATTTTGGACCAATGTTACAGTTTTATATCTATGAGTATAAAAAACTTTCAGCTCTTTCCAAACAACACTTCCATAATCAATTTTATCTAGTGTTTGATGCTCAAATCTTTTCTTGCTGCTAAATACTCTTCCAAAACTAGTTATGTAATAATCATCAAAGTTTGTAACTGGAACAGCATCTTCATCTATAAATAAATAATCTTTAATCGTATCTTTCATCAAGTTCTTCCAGTTGCTCTCTGTTATACTCACGATAATCCTCCCCTCTTAAAACTCTATCTTCAATATATTTGTCAAATTCCTCTGTGCTTTCAAATTTATATCTAGTTTTCTTTGCAAATTTATATCCCTCTGCGTGTGCTTGTCTTTCTGCTTCTGTAATGATAATATCTATTCTTTTCATAATGTCTTTATATAGATCTTTGTTCATTTCCGCATCATGCTTTGCACAATTAGAAAGTAATTTATCTATTTTTAGATAGTTACGAGCAAATACTTTACTTCTAATAAACTCGTAGTTGTGTGAAGTTACTGCATGCGGTTTTGTGTTTCTTTTAATATAATCTTCTACTTTTTTATCTTGTTTTTCTTTATAAACATCACTAATAGGTTTAAAAGGTTCATAATCTCTTAAAAATAATCCCTCTATGACCTTTATAAGCATTTTTAAAAGATTAATAACTAAATATAAGCTAAATCTACAAAGTTTTATTACAAGGGCAAATACAACCTCAAGCCATGAACTATATTCAGTTTTTTCTTTATATCCTTCTAAATGTTCTTCTTTGCTTAAAATATAAGTTGCTTTTGTTTTTTTATCTCTATCTAATATTTCTATACTATCATTTTGCATTCCAACCCCTCCAATCTAAAATTTTAATTGCAAGTGATCTTAAAATTGGATTAGAATACAAAAAATCTTTTATTTCTTCCTCTTTTCTTTTTATTGCCTTTTCTTCATCTGACAATACATCGACAAAAAATATTTTTTCTAAATTCATATTATCGTCGAACATTTTGACTTTATGTCTTCTCATTATTCTTCTCCTTCCTCCTGGAGAAAAACTATGTTATAATTTACTTGCTACGGTTAGTTATAACATAGTTGTAACTTCCAGGGTCGCTCATCTTTGTGTGGGCGACTTTTTTATTTTATTTTTTTATTTCAACATCTAAATAGATGCTAGAATACTTACTTTTACCTCTGCTTTTATAAGCCTGTGATTGACTTATAATTTCAAATTCCTTTTCTAACTTTTTAATAGCCTCTTCTAATTCTTCTGGTCTTTCATGGTTGTATGTAATTCTTATTTTTAGCATATTCTCACCCCCTTATTTTGGAATATCTAAATTATTTTCTGTAGCATAATGTAATACTCTACTTTGTGACAAATCGCTTAAAGAATTAAAACCATTTTCAACTGCTGCTAAATATAATTGTTCTTCTAAATTATTATTGTTATTAGATTTAGACTGTCTAAGCTTATCGTCTAATTCATCAGATGTATAATTTTTATAGTGTTCATTAAATGTATCGTGATATTTTGTTAAAGGTTTTTTATTCTCTTTTCCAGTATCTTTTGTAACAGTTTTTCCTTTGCCTTTTTTATTTTTAAATTCTGCTTGATCCTTTTGATAATCATCTAAAGTTACTATATTTTTTTTGTCTAGATTTTCAAAAACTTGTTTCATATAAGCATATTTTTTACTAACACTTTCTTCACTTGCTGCTATAAAAACTTGTTCAAATACATCTAAATCAAATTTATTTGCATATTCTAAAAGTAGTTTTTTAGTATGTGGCATAAATCTTTTTTCAATTTTAAAAGACTTATATAGTTCTATAAGTTTTGTTTCTTTTTCAACACCAACAACAACTTCATTTTCTTTATTAATATAGTTGTTATTATTATTTTCTTTATTAGCGTATCGAAAATCGGTATCGCAGAAATTGGTATCCCTATTTTCGGTATCCCAGTTTTTAGGATTACGGTGAGATGTAGTGTTTTCAACACTTTCATCGTTATTAGTTTTTTCGCTTACGTTCATATTTACGTTATCGTTTACGTTCGTAATATCTACGTTTTGTTTTTCGCTAAAAACTTCGTATAAATAACCATTTGTAAGGTTACCATTTTTTAGAGGTGTTCTTTTTATATAACCAATCTCTATAAGCTTATTTAGGCCATTAGATACTCTAGTTTTACTTACTCCTAATTGAGTAGCTAAGCCTTGTATACTTATTACATGATTTGGATTAGATATATATTGTAAAATCTTTGCAAATACAAAAAATGCATTTGGGCCTAATAAATTCATATCGTTCATAATTTCATTTGGAATAACTGTAAAACCTTTGGCTAGTTCTGCGCTTGCTATAAATTTGGATTCATTGCTACTTTCGAACTTAGACATATCTATTTCCCTCCTATGTTGAATTTTATCGATTTGTAGCAATTTTTATCTATCTTAAAGAATTGAAAATATAATAAATGCATGATATAATATAAATACAACATTGATATATGTGATACAAGATAGACCTACTTTGCTACAGTTTCTGTACAATTTGATTGTTGGCGCGATCAAAAAGTAGGTTTTTTTATGTTTATTTTTCTTTATTTTTCATGTAATTAATAAGGATATTCTCTGCAAATTTTGACATTGATTTATATCCTTCCTTTTCCATTAACTCTTTTAAAAGAGCCTTGTCTGCTTTTGAGAGTTTCACATTTATTCTTGT
>ERZ779932.55-NODE-55-length-45264-cov-6.801500_pt1 | contig 45264 bp, 42 predicted proteins | sample MGYA00511064_ERZ779932 | MGnify/ENA primary metagenome ERZ779932 (study PRJEB29588, sample SAMEA1966821) | human gut metagenome | biome: human gut; feature: human-associated habitat; material: faeces | place: Denmark | collected 2008/2010 ...
TACTACTACTAGTAAACTAGCAACCACTAATATTGTTTGTTTTTTCTGCATAAACTTATCCCTCCTTTTATTACATAACAAAAAATGGGTAGACTCATTCTATCCATTTTATTTCATGCAAAAAACTATTTACTTTTAAGTTAGTTAGAAGATAATACCCCCCCCCATTTAGTACTTTATTTTGTACTATAGATGAAGACATATAACTTAATTTATTTACATAATTATTAGTCATATTGTATTTCCTCCTTCTATCTTATAAGTAAATTTTACCAAAAATAATTTTATATTACAAGTACATTTGAGACATATTTCTACAAATTTTTTGTCAATAATAAAAAGTGGTATTAGTATAACCACTTTTATTAATTAATTATTTATTTATTTTGGTTAGTAAATTATGTTATTTAGCAATAGTTGCTGTTTCTAAAATTATATATGTGTTTGTTGTAAAATTGATTGAGATAATTATATTTACTTACCTTTTATTTTGTCTACTCTAGTGAGTTGGTTCATTTTCAGTTTTGTTTTATTACTATGTTTACTATTTTATTAGGTACTACTATTTCTTTAATAATAGTAGTATTTTCTAAATATTTTTTAACATTATCTAACTCTTTTGCAAGTCTTAGTGTTTCTTCTTTATCAAGATTTGTTGGTATATTCATAGAACCTCTTAGTTTACCATTTACTTGTACAGCTATTGTTACTGTAGAGTCAATGGTTTTTTCTTCATCATATTTTGGCCAAGAAGAAGAACATATTGTTTTACCTAAAGCATACATTTCATTTAATTCTTCAGTTATATGTGGTGCGATAGGATTAAGTAAAATAAGTAATGTTCTATAATCATTCTTTGTTATACTTTCTTGTTTATCTAATTCATTAGTTAATATCATAAGAGATGATACAGCTGTGTTAAATTTTAGATTACTTAAGTCTTCTGTTACTTTTTTTATTGTTTTATGAATAATCATTTCATTTGCTGAAGTAGTTTCTTCATTTAGTTTAGCCCCTAACTTGTATACTTTCTCTAAGAACCTTTTGCAGCCTTTTAATGAGTCTGTGCTCCATGAGGCATCTTGTTGATAATCTCCTATAAACATTTCGTATACTCTTAAAGCATCTGCTCCTACTTCATTTACTACATTGTCAGGATTTATTACATTTCCTTTTGATTTAGACATTTTTTCTCCATTAGCACCTAGTATCATACCATGTGAAACTCTTACGTCTATCATTTCTTTATTTGGAACTAAGCCAAAATTGTATAGCATTTGTACCCAGAATCTTGCATAAAGTAAGTGTCTTGCAGTGTGTTCCATTCCACCATTATACCAGTTTACTTTACCCCAGTATTTCATTGCTTCCATGCTTGCAAATTCTTTATTGTTATGTGCATCCATGAATCTTAGGAAATACCAAGAACTTCCAGCCCATTGTGGCATTGTGTCTGTTTCTCTTTTTGCTGGACTACCACATACTGGGCATGTTGTGTTAACCCAGTCAGTTATTTTTGCAAGAGGACTTTCTCCTGTATCTGTTGGCTCATACTCTGCTACATCGGGAAGTAAAAGAGGTAAATCTTCTTCTTTCATTGGAACCCATCCACATTTAGGACAGTTTATCATTGGAATTGGTTCACCCCAGAATCTTTGTCTACTGAAAATCCAGTCTCTCATTTTATAGTTGTTTACGCGTCTTGCAATACCCATATTTTCTAGTTTATTAGTGATTTTTTCTTTTGCTTCTTCTACAGTTAAGCCAGTAAATTCTTCTGAGTTTATAAGTTTACAATCTTTTCCTAAATAGTCTTGTTTTTCAAAGGCAGAAGAAGTAGTTTCTCTTCCATCAATTACTTGAATCATTGGAATATTGTGAACTGTAGCATACTCAAAGTCTCTTTGGTCATGACTAGGAACAGCCATTACTGCACCTGTACCATATGAACCTAATACAAAGTCTCCAATAAATATTGGAACTTCTTTACCATTAACTGGGTTTATTGCTTTTAAACCTTTTAGTTCTACACCAGATTTTCCTTTATTTAGTTCTGTTCTATCCATATTTGATTTTTTTAGTGTTTCTTTAATGTATGTGTTTACTTCATCTTTATTTTCTATTCTAGGCATAAGTTCTTTAATTAGTTTACCATCTGGTGCGATTACAAAGAAAGTTATTCCGTATATTGTTTCTATACAAGTTGTGAATATGCTAAATTTTCCTCCGCCTACAATATTTATGTCTACTTCTACACCAGTAGATTTACCTATCCAGTTTATTTGTCCAAGTTTTACTTTTTCAGCAAAATGAGTATCTTTTAGTCCAGTAAGTAAGTCTTCTGCATATTCACTCATTTTTAGCATCCACTGACTTTTTTCTTTTTGTTCTACAGCACTTCCACATCTTTCACATACACCGTCTGCTGCATCTTCGTTTGAAAGCACTATTTTACAGTTTGGACACCAGTTAACAGGTATTGTGGCTTTGTAAGCCATGTTATGTTTATAAAATTGTAGAAATTGCCACTGAGTCCATTTATAGTATTCTGGGTCAGTTGTACTTATTTCTCTTGTCCAGTCAAAACCAAAACCTAATCTTTTCATTTGACTTCTAAAGTGGTCAATACATTTTTTTGTTATTTCTTTTGGATGAGTATGCGTTTTAATTGCATATCCTTCTGCAGGTGCACCAAATGCATCAAATCCCATTGGAAATAATACGTTATATCCTTGTAATCTTTTCATTCTTGCCATTGCATCATGTGCAGTATAACTTCTTACATGTCCAACATGAAGTCCATCTCCACTTGGATATGGGAACTCTACTAAAATGTAGTATGGATTAGCCCCTTCATTTTTAACTTCAAAAGTATGGTTTTTCTCCCAAAAACTCTGCCATTTCTTTTCTATTTCTTCAAAATTATACATTTTTATCAAACTCCTTCTTTTTTAATATTCTTCCAATTATTTCATATATCGAGTATATTAACATCATCATTACTAAGAAACCTATCATTATACCTAAAATAAATGATTTTATATTAGTTACTATTATAAATGTAATTGATATAATTAATGGGTTTATTATGTTAGTTATCCATTTCAGGGTATTATATTTTGTTTTTTTGGTATTTAGTTTAAACTTATTAACCAGGTATAATATATCCATTTGCTTAGTAGCATCTTTATAAGACTTCTTTTTTCTATTTATTACTAAACTATATAATAAGAATATTATTAGGTATGATACTAAAAAATATATTACGTTTATTATTATTTTTTCTTTCATATATTTATTACCTCCAAAAAATAAAAACTTTATGATTTAAGGACTCCTTTTGGAGCGGTACCACCTTAATTCATAAAGTTAATTATGCAACTTTTAGTTATAACGCTTACTAGCGATGTTTTTCCAAAGCAAGTTCATTAGTTATTCTTTGTTAGTTTCCACCTAATACTAACTCTCTAGAAAAGAATAAATTAATTACTACTCTTTTTCAATAAAACTTATATCAGTATTATAACAATTTATTTATTTGTTTTCAAGTATTTTTTATATTTTATCAATTAAAAAGGGCTTTTAGCCCTTGTGTGTTTAAGAAAGGAGTTGATAATTATGCAAGAAAACTATAACAGTTAATTATCTAACCAATATAATTATATCAAATTTCACTTATATATTCAAGTAGTTTTAAGAACATTTTAATAAATAATCTATTTAGTCCATGAACACGCAGTTTTCTTATTGATATTCTTTTCTTTCTTATTGATTCGTCACTAAATAATATGTCTGCAATTTTTTCTTTTAAGTTTGTTTCAATTTGTAAGTCACTAATTATTTGATCTATATCTTCATTAATAAGTCTTACTGCATCTATTTCTATTGCTTCTCCTCCACAATTTATTGTAAGTTGTTGAGTTGTTGGAATATCTGGTATTTCTATAATAAAGTCTCTTTCATCAGTTCTTGTAGTGAATCCTACTTCAAATTTACCAACATTTACTTTTACATATTCAGGACGTTTTGTATTTCTAAATCTTATTAAATAATCTCTTTTATCAGGAATTATACCTGTTTTACCTTCAGTTGGTCTTATTATCAATGTGTAATTGTTTTTTCTATAGTTATAATCAATATTTGTTAATATGTAGTAACCTTCTTTGTAAAGGTTAGATATTCCGTCATCTTCATATAAATTATAGTTATTACTTACTCCTGGGAATACTTGTATTTCTAGTTTTTTTGGAGGTTTAGTATTATTTAAATCTTCTTCATCTAATATAGCAAGCGGAATTATTGAACCACTTTTTGCATATACTGGATAGTCCTCATCTTTATAGAATGTAACATATCTTTTTCCTCCAGGAAACTTTTTACCAGTTTTAAAGTCATACCACATACCATTTGGTAAAAATATTCTGTGTACTACACGATTCATTACTTTATCTTTTTGTTCAGTTATTGGGGAGATAAATAATTCTTCTCCAAAGTGGTATTCGTTTTTATATAATGGTTCGTCTAAAGTTTCTGGGTATTCAAAGTATAATGGTTTTATTAAGTTAAGGCCTTTTTTATAAGTTTTATATGCTTCACTATAGATGTACGGGATTAATCTATGTCTAGTTTTAGTGTATTCTTTTACTATTCCTTTTGTTTTTACATCCCATAACCAAGGTTCTCTTTTGTAGTATCTTCCTTCTTTTGAAGATAGTTTGAATATTGGACTATAGGTTGCAAGCTCAATAAATCTTGTATAAAGTTCAGAGTCTTCTGTACCATTTTCATAACCTCCAATGTCATGAGCCCACCAAGTTAGACCTAAGTTTGAACTAATTATGTTATAGTATGGAAGATATTTTAGAGTTTTCCATGATACGTTAGTGTGACCTGAATATAATGCAGGATATCTATGAGAAGAAATGTTAGGGTTTCTTGATAATACTAACCCTCTTTTAGATGTGCTTTTATCTAAAAACTTGTAAGTGTAGTACATTGTTGCAAAGGATTTTATAGTGTCTTTCTCCAAATTATCTATACTAATCAAATCTACGCCTTCTTTTTGTAATGTTTCTAGTGTTTCGGTGTAGAAAGTGTTTAAGATGTTTGTGTTATAAACATTTATTGGTATTTCTTCTGTTTTTATGTTAAGTGTTTGTTTTAGAGTGCTATAGCCTACATCTAAAGAGTTTAAGTTTTCTATTGTGTTTATTGTTACTCCAAGTGATATATTAGACTTATGTATTTCATTTACTAAGTTTATTATGTTTGGAAATTTTTCTTTGTTAAAATTGTATGCTGGGGTCAAATTAGTAGATGATGTTTTATTCCATTTGTTTCCTAGTAAAAGTATACTTAGTGGTATTTCTTCTCTTTTGAAGTTATTTAGTAGGCTTTCGATATCTTTACTATTATAGTCTTCATTTTTGTTCCACCATACACCAAGAGCATTTCTAGGAGGAAGTGGAGGATATCCAGTAAGTGTGAAATAACTGTTAAGTGCTTTTTGGAAATCGTTTCTATATAAAAACACGTATATATCTAGGCCATTACTAGGATTCTTTTTAATTAAACCATCACTTGCAAATACTGGACGACTTGTATCAATGAATGATGCAAAACCATCTAAGTTGTAAAGTCCTTTTGATAGTGTAAAGTTTTTTGGATAGTCAAAACTATATGTTGCACCTTTTAGGTTTTTTACTTCTGGTTGGTTTACATACCACATTTTATCTGTTTGTCTTAATGTTATTCTTAAATTAGAGTCTGGTACTAGTTTTGATGCTACAAATGGTTTTTCTTTAGAGTATTCTAATATAAAGTAATCATTTGTTATATTCAAAAACTTATCATCTTCTTTTACAGTAAAGTTTGGTTTTTCTGTAAAGTTTCTATTTATTGCAAATAAAGTTGGATAGTCATTAAATATACCTTTTTCATTGTATTCAAGACGAACTAATACATCAGAGAGTATAGTTATTCTATAAGTTTTACCTTTAAATATACAATTAGGTCTAGCTACACCTTTTGTTACATCAATTGTTAAAAATTCATTTATACTAGCCATATAACACTCCTCTATTCTGTTATAATGATACCACAAAAGTTAGTTTTTAACAATAGGTTTGGTTTTATTTAACATTGTTGTAGCCATATTTTCCATCATCATATTTTATAAATATATTTATTAATATTCCTAATATACAAATTAGTATTATTTTTTCAAGAGATATATTAGTTATATAAAATAATGTTAGAATAATTACTCTTCCAATGTTATTTATTCCTTCAGTAAATATAGTGTAGTTTAGTCTAGTATAGTTTTTACTATAAACATAAGTGTTTCTTAAAGTAATTAAGTCTACTACACTTCTAAATATTCCTTCAAAGAATACTATTATTAGAAATATTATGTTGTTTTTTGTGAGTAGTTTTAAAGTGTAAGTGATGGCTAAATATAAAAGGGATGAAGATAAGTAATCACTCTTGTTTTTGTCCATTAATTTTTTTAGTATGTAAATATATATAATGCTTCCTAAACCTGAGACTATGTTTATTATTCCAATATATTTGTAACTTTTATTAATGTTAAGATAAATATATAATGGGAAAATGGTTACTAAGACAAATCTTAGTTGATCAAGAAATGTGAATATGTAGTTTCTTTTTGGAAATGAGGTTATTATGGTAATTAGTTTGATTTCGTTTGTCTCTTTTTTAGATTTTATTTTTGTTAAAGGGATTATACTTATTAACATTAAGAAGAGTACAATTATAGATAGAAATAAGTATGAGGTTTTTTCTATGAGAATGGAACCTATGTAAGTAGAAAATAAGCCTCCTAGAATGGTGAATATTGTGTATATGCTTACATTGTCGGTGGCTTTTTTGTCTTCGATTATTGATAAAGCATAGGTATGTCTTCCTACCCAGTAGAATGTTAAGTACATACTTAAAAGTGTTGTGAATATTAATAGTTTAAAAAGGTTTTTAGTTAAAAAGTTTAAATAGATATATGATAAAGTAAAAAGTATACTACTTATTATCATTAGGAAAGTAGTACTTTTCTTTTTTATAATTAATTTAGTTATGGGAAGAAATATTGTACATAAAGCATGTTTTATAATTAAAAACAGTATTATTTCTTTTATGGTAAAGTTCATGTTATAGAGTATTAAAGGAATAAAAACTTCTATTAATAGTTTTGCAAAGGTTGTAACAAAAGTGAAGATGTTATATTTTTTTAAGTTACTCATACTTTTTACTTCTTTCTTTAATTATGTTATAGAAATATTCAGTTGTTCTTAATTTAATGTTAGTTATTTTTATACCATTTAGTTTTATATCAGTTAATAGTTCTTTATTTGTTATGTCATTTAGTACTTTTTCAATTATTTTTTTATCGTTTGTAGTGATTTCACTAGAAAAGAATCTATATGTTTTTTCGTTACCTTTAATGTTAACTGTTACTTCTACAATGATAGATTCTGTGTCAAGAAGTATTTCATTTAGTTTTTTAGAGTTTAAGTTAGTGAAATTCAATGTATAAAGTGATTCTTTATATTTATCGTTTTCTATAATACCATTAAGTTTTGGAGTAAAAATAAGCATTAAAAAAATTGATAGAATTAATAATATTTTTTTCATATAAACACCTATTTATAGTATTTATTTTCTATTATTTTTTAATCTACCAATTATTGTTAATTTATTTTAGTGTTAGTTTTTTTACTTTAGATATTACATCTTTACTTATGTCTTCCCTAGTTCTAACGAGTCCATTTTCTACACAGTTTATTTGTTCAAAGTTATATAGTTTTGCAAGTTCTAGGTAAGTGTTTTCACTTTTTATTTGGTGAAGTTCATTTTTTTCTGCTTCGTCTAGTGCTTCAATTCTGTTCTTTCTTATTTCCATTCCATATTTGTATGGTAAGTATAAGAAAAGTACTAAGTCTGGACGTGGAAGACCAAGTAAGTCAAATTCTAGAGTTTCTAAGAATTTATACATTTCTTTTCTTTCTTCAAATGTATCTAGTCTGCTTCCTTGATGTCCCATGTTTGAATATACATATCTATCAATTATTACAATATCATTGTTATTTAATAGTTCATTTAGGACTGGGAGTGACTCTCTACGGTCAGCAGCAAAATATAAACTTACTACCTTTCCATCAAAAGAGCCATAGTCGCTAAACCAAGTCTCACCATACTCTGGTTTTCCAAGAAGAGGTCCTGCGATTATTCTTCCTGTAGGTGTGTTATATTGTGGATAACAAAAGTTAGCAACTTTCATATTATTTTTTAATAAGTATTCTTTTAAAAGTTTTGTTTGTGTTTCTTTTCCTGAACAGTCAGTTCCTTCAATTACAATTATTTTTCCCATGTTATTTCCCTCCTAATATGATTTTACATCAAAAACTTATTTTTTTCTACTGGTTTTAGGAATTTTTGTTAATAAGTTTTAAGTTATCTACAATTCTTGCGAATTTTAAAAAAAGTGGTGAAAATTCATTTGTTTTATTGCCTGATTACCTTACTAATTACATTATAATGCTTTTTCAAGCAGGAAGTGCAGCGCGTACCAACCTTAAGTAAATCAGGGGAACTTGGTTGAAAATGAGGAGGGGGGTAGTCATGAAGAAGAGGAAATTTATAATAAAAGTACTTAACAGATTGATTATCGTTTTAATAATACTGACAATTATGTTGGTTATTATTAAAACAGACACTTACCCACTAGGGTAAATGTCACTATAAAACAAATAGGTAGACATTCAGTAACTGAGTGTTCCTTACATTTATATTGTATTACATTTTTTTAACTCATTCAAGATGTTTAGATTAATTATTATTATTAATTATTCATTAACTTAAGGGCTAATGTTTTATGTTTTTCTGTTAGTCCACCGTTATAGAAATCTGTTTTTACTAGATGTGAAATCAGTTCGTTAAAGTCTTTAAATATTTCGTCATCTAATATAATAAAGTTATCTATTTCATGAGTAGATAGATACTCACGTATTTCGTCTCCTCTGTTATAAGACATGTGAACAGTTTTATCATATACTTCTATTCCAAAGTTTTTTAGATAACTAATTAACTCGTTATATATACGAAGTTCTTTCCAAGTTGAAGTGACTACTACTTTTGCACCTGTTAAATCAATTATTTCTTTTAAGCATTTTATGTTTTCGTCGTCTAATTCTATTCTATTTTGTTTTTCATTTTTCGTTCTTTCAAAATATCCATCATTGTTTAGTACTCCATCTACATCTAAAAATATTACTTTCATAATTCTATCCTTTCTATGTATTGGTATGACTGAGGCGCAGTTGGAACGCCTATTTCTTTTAGTGTTAAATTTAATCTTTTTATACTTCCTAGTTTGTATGCATAGGCAATACTTTTGTTTTTAAAGTAGTTATTAAATTCTTCTAAAGTAATACCACTTTCTTTATTAGTTTTACTGTATACATACTCAAGTGTTCCTTTTACTACTTCAAGTAGTTTTATTTCACAGACTACTTTTTTAACTGGAAAGGTTGAATACACAAGTATACTTTCTACATCTTTCTTTAAAAGTGTTTTTCTGTATTCATACTTCTTTTCTCCACTTAATATTTTTTCTACATATTTTGGCTTTATACTCATTAAAACATACATATTTTTTCACAAGTTAATTATATCAAAAATTTCTATTATTTTAAAGCCTTGCTTGAATATAATATTAGTATGAGGTGGATTCATGAATTTAAAAAAGATTAAAATTATTAATGTTATTGGAGTTTTTGCATTAAGTTTTTTATTTCATTTTATGTATGAGTGGTGGCCTAATGTAGTTACAAGTATATTTTTTCCAGTTAATGAAAGTATATGGGAACATATGAAGATATTTGTATTAGCTATTTTAGTTTGGGGATTAGTTGATAAGTTTTTATTAGATAAGTTTAACATTTATTACAATAATCACTTTTTTAGTACTGTGCTAACTAGTATTTTAAGTATTGCCTTGTATTTAATTATATATTTACCACTTTATAAAATATTTGGAGAAATCATGTTTATTTCTATAGGGTTAATGCTACTTGTTTACGCTTTTATGGCATATGTTAGTTATAAGATTCTGAGTGGAAGAGAACTCAATATTAATAAGGTATTCTTAATTATAGTTATAATTGTTACTTATGTATCTTTTGGTTTGTTAACATATAAACCATCTAAGTATTTTCTATTTTATGATACAAATCTAAAAAAATATGGTATTTAGTTTACCACATTTCTTTTAAGTTACCATCTTTTTTGTAGTAGTCATCCATTAGTTCAATGTATAACCAGTCACTTTCTATAATTTCGTCTTTTGTCATAGTTAGTACGTGTAAATCATAGTCTAGGCTTTCGGCAATGTAGAAAGTACTATCTTCTTTACCTATTATTATTCCGATATGTCCATACCTTCCTATTAGATCTCCTGGTTTTACTAAGGATGCATCAAAGTTTTCTTCAGTCAATTTCATTTTTTTACTTAAGTCATCTAAGTCATCAGTTCTATCTTCATTTATTCCTGCACCTACATCTCCTACATCATAGCCTCCGTTTAATAAGGCCCATGACACAAATCCACTGCAGTCTAGGCCATTTGGCGTTTTTATTTTCAGTGTGTCGGTTAGTAATGGGCAGCCCCAGGCAGCTGGACCATGAACACTACTTTTTATTTTAGAAAATTTGTTTTCTGTTAGGTATAAACCTTTATGATAATACCTACCTTCTCCATCAGCATAGTCTTGGTCTCCATAGTTAACTAGTCTTCCATTTTCATAAAAGTATGGTATTCTATAAGGAAACTCTAAACTTAAAAATCTTGCTGCAGCAACTACACCAGCCCTGGTTTTCAAGCCTACAGTTTTTATTTTGAGTGCTAAAGCTTCATCAAGAATAGTTTCTTCTTCTTTAGTAAACTCATTACAAGTTAATTTTTCTTTTTTGTTATTTATTACTGGTATAGTGTATAAGTCTGTTACAATTACTTCTACACTTTTTGTAAGATTATTACTAGTTGCAGTTAAATTAGCAGTACCAACAGATAAACCAGTTAAAACTGAACCATTGACATTTACTATATCAGAAGTTGGTTCGTACTTTGTGTTAGATAAATTTGATGTAATAGAATAAGATTCACCAATTGATAAGTATACTCTCTCGGTGTTTAATATAAGTGTTGGTTCTTTTTTTATTTCTTCTTTTTTTAAGAATAGTGTTAAAAAATATATAATTAATACTAATGTAATTAAGAATTTTATTAAGTTTAATAAATTTCTAAATTTCTTTTTTAGTTTTAGTTTTTTCTTTCTCATATTTTACCTTTCGTATTAATTATAACATATTTTTTATATTTATATAATCTTTTTTACTAAGGCATGTTTTTCTTCATCATAGTCTACTACTATTTCTTCGGTAGTAAATAGTTCATTTGCTAGGAAAGACGCAAATTTTGTTCTTTCTTTTTCTGTTAATTCTTTGTTCTTTTTATATCTATTTATATATATTTCTCTGTCTTTTTGATTTGAAAAAAGTATTTCTAGGAAACAATTAAGTTTTTCTTCATCATTTTTGATATAACAAAGTTTTTGTGCTTTTAGTTTGGTTATGTCAGTTTTTGGCATATCTACAAGTTTATGACTCATTTCTATTAGTTTAGCAAATAGTTTTATGTTTGCTAGGAGTTCAGAAAATTCAATTTCTCCATTAGGCATTCTGAATTCTATGGTATTTTTGCCATATAGTCCAATATTTTTGAAGTTTAAACCTTTATAACGATTTTGGTTAATTTGTTGTAAGGTTTCAATTATACTTTCTTTTGTGTCTTTGTTTAGTTTTCCTTCTGTTATTGCTTCTATGTAAGTGTCTTTAGTTTTCATTGCATATTCACTTACATTTTCTCTTTTTATAGTACCTTCTTTGTCTGTTATATAGTACATTATGTTTTCTACGTTGTTGTATAAGTATAAAAGCATTAGGTAGTCTTCTTTTCTTGTAAGGTATGAAGCGCCTATGTGTATGTGACCACCACAGGATGAGTCAGTATAGAACTTGCATGTTTTTAATAATTCACATACTCCGTTAAGAAGGTTCATGTCATGTATGTTATAGTGAAGTATTGGGCTTACTATTTCAAAACCACTTTTTACTGAATTGTCACCTTTAATTAAGTAGTCAGTAAATATGCTTTTTATTTTTTCAAAATCTTTTATGTTAGTATTACAAGTTTCTAGTTCTACACCTATTGTTATTTTGTTATCTATTTTTGTTCTGTTAATTAAAGAAGTAACGTTTTCACTTATGTTAGGTTCATAACTATTTGATATTAGAAATTCTATCATGTTTTTGTCATCTAAAAAGCAGGTCAGAAAAGTTTTTAGATTTTGGTCTTCAACTTTATTTATAATGTTTAGTTTCAGTTTAAGAGAAGTTGTTTTTATAAACTTTTCTATTATGTAGTTTTCTTCTTCAGTACTTATTATTAAATCAGATCTATATTGCGAATATTCTTCTTTTTCCGCATATTTTTTTATTAATTCTTTATTAGTGAATGACTTTATTACACTGACTTGACTACCTATTGTTAATCTATCTAAATATTCTTCTTTTTGTTCATCTGTAAATTTAGTTATTATGAATCTTAACAAGTATATTGGCTTTTTATCTAGTATGTTAAAGGCTATATCTTCATAGTAATCTTTATTATTTATTGTTTCGGCTATTAAATATGTATAATATGATTCCATTAATGGATACATTTTCTTTAAATATTTATATCTTTCGTTTTCATCTTTAATAGAGGAACCTATTTTTTCTAATTCATATGAGCCTAGAACATTTTCGTTTATAACATTATTATATACTCTTTCTATGATATCACCTTTTGTTTTATGTAAGTAAGTTATTCTGTCACCGTCAGATAGATAGCAAAAGTATTTTTCTTTTTCTTCTTTTGTTAGTAGTTTAAAGAAAATGTTTTTGTCGTATAAATATTTACAATTTTTCATAACTAAAAGTATTTTTTCTTCTCTGGTTTTACATTTACTTAGATCTATTTCTCTAAATTTATTCATGTGATCAATTATACTTATATTCATAATTTTCCCCCTTTAATTAAGCACTTTTTTGGTAAGTGTTTTTTCTTCTTGATCGTATTCAAATGAAATAACTGGATTTTCTTTTTCTTTAAATAAATGTTTTTTTATGTCTATTAAAAACTTCTTTTTTTCTTCAATGTCAAGTTTAGAGTTTTTAGTGTACCTATCTATGTAGATTTGTTTTTCACTTTCTGTGGTAAATAGTATATCTAATAATAAATTCAACTTTTCTATGTCGCTTTTTGTTTCTCCTATTAGAAAAGCTTTTACTTTAATTGGGTCAGTCTTTTCTAGGTAATTTAATTTGTGACTCATTTCAATTAGTCTAGAGAATAGTTTTATGTTTGCTAAGAGTTCGGTGAAATCTATTTCGCCATTAGGCATTCTGAATTCTATTGTTTGTTTTGTTAGTGAATCTATATTTTTAAAGTTTAAGCCCCTATATCTGTCTGGGTTTATTTTGTTAAATATACTAGTTATTTCTTTATTAAAGTTTTCTTTTTTAAACAGTCCTTCATCAATGGCTCCTATGTATGCTTCTTTTGATTTAGTTGCATATCTATCAAATGATGGCCTTTTTTTAGTGTTTTCTCTGTCTGTTATGTAATAAAGGATTTCTTCACAATTGTTGTACAAATATAAAAGCATTAGATAGTCTTCTTTCGTAGTAAAGTAGTTTGAACCAATATGTATATGTCCTCCGCAAGAGGTGTCTGTGTAGAATTTGTTTTCTTTTAAGAGTTCACATAAACTTTTTAAAAGTGTTAGGTTTTCCATGTCGTAGTGCATTATTGGAGAAGTTATTTCCAAACCACTTCTTACTGTGGTATCCCTTTTTACATCAAAATGATTTAGTAAAGTTTTAGTTTTTGTGTAATTATCTATTTCTTTATTACAACATTCTAGTTCTACACCTATTGTAATTTTGTTATCAACTTCAGTTTTTCCTAGTTCGGAAGTAGTTACCGGAGTTATTAAGTTGTTTAAAATAGTTTCTTCTTCTTCGTTTGAAAGTAAATAACTTTTTAAATTAGCATCACTTAATAATTCAGTTAATTCTCTTTTTAGATTAGTATCTTCTAGTATTGTTATTAGGTTTACTCTAAATTTATTAACGTTTATAGATTTAAAAACTTCTTTAATGTAAGTAGGATCATTTGTAGCAGAAACTAGTTTTGAACGATATTTTGTAAATCTTTTTTGTAATGAATATTTTTTTATTAGTTCTTTATTATTAAAAGAAAGAATTACTTTTGCAGCATCACTATCTTCAAGGGAGTCTATGTAAAGTTCTTTTGCTTCGTCTGATAACTTTTGTATAGTATCTATTTTGTAATATGATTTATCATTTAGGAATGCATTTATAGAAATAATTTTCATTTGTTCGTCATTCATGCTTAATATTATATTTTTTATGCCTAGCAAGTTATCTTTTAGTTTATCACTTAGTAGTTCAAGATATTCGTATTTTTCTAAATCACTTTCTAGACTTTCAATAAAGTCTATTATGTAATCTTTTTTTATGTTGTCTATATGCATTGTTATTACTTCTTTTTGATTTTTTTTGTCTAGTGTTTTCATGTAATCTAGAAAATAAATTCTATTAATTTTGTAACAATATTTCATTTTTTCTTCATCATTTAGATAAATAAAAACTTGTGTTATGTAGTAAGAGTCTTCTTTTTCTAAGGTAGTTATTAAGTCTTCAATTGTTTCACATCCAGTTATGTCTATTCCTCTTATACTTGTATATTTTGCTATTTTTTCATATATTTCTTTTTCCATTATAAAACCCCCATTTGGTACCATATTATACTACAAATGTGGGGTTAAGTCAAATTATAATGTTTTTGATGTATTTTTTTTATTTATATAATCAATTATTACTTTTTCATTACTATGCATTAGTTCTAAAAAATCTAGTAAGTATACTTCGCCTTCGAAGGTGTTTTGACCTTCATATATGTCTTTAAATATTATTTTTGCTGTTTGATAGTTATCGTACTCTGTTACTTTGTAGTTACCATGTGCGATTGAATTCCTTATTCCATTTATAATGGCTTTGTTTAAAAAGTATTTAGGGTGATTTTGGTAGTATGCATTATAACTATCTATTTCTTTAATTTCAGAGTTATATTTTGTTAAGTTATTATTTAATGTTGTTAATTTTTGATTTAGTAAATCTATAACTTCTTGTTTGCCTTTTCCTGCTAGATTATTTATTTGACTAGTGGTTTTTTGAATGGAAGAATTGATTTCAGTTACTTTTTTAACTAGACTTGTTTTATATTCATTTTTATTATTTAGGTATTTGTTATCAACTGTATAGTTTTTTACTTTAATTTTAGTAAGGTCAAGTAAACCATAGTCAAGTTTATCGTTTTCAGTGTAAACATTTTCTTCATTATTATCATAAATTTTGTCTAAGCCATATGAGAAAATGCTATTAAACATTGCGATTAAGCTAACGGCTAGTTCTTCGTAGGATAGTGTAAAATTTATGTTTTTGTTAGACAAGTACTTTTTTATTACATTTATATCAGTTGATTTAGTTTTTTCCATTGCACTTAGTATGCATATATTACTTAAAGAAGATATAGCCAGTTTTGTCTTGTTACCAATTATTTCTTTTGTGATTATTTCTCCAATTATATGTTGATTATCACTATATGTCACTTCTGGTCTTGACATTTCTAATAAAGATACAGCTATTTTTTCAAAGTCTAGGTTGTCAACTTTTTTAAGTCCGTAGTCAAATTGATATTCTTTTTCATGTTCTTTTATAAACTTTCTAATTTCTTTAAAACTATTTGTTTCTAGGAAGTTATTTGTCATTTTATCTAGTTCTTCTCTTATGCTCTTTGGTACTGGGGTGTTGTCAAGAGTTTTTGCTGTTATATATATTACTTCATGATTTTTCATGTATTTAACTATACTTTCAACGGTGGTAAGAGGTTTTTTTCTTCCTTCAGTGCCATGGCGAGTGAAAACTTTTGATTCAGTGTACTCACTTACACTAGTTCTATCGATGTATTTGGATAAAGAAACACCTATAAAATAGTTTAAGCGTTCAAGTGGAATTGTTACTAAGTCGTTTTCATCTAATATTGTAATTTTTTCATTTTCAAAATCTAAGAAGTAGTTACCATGAGCAATTTTGTTTCTTAATTTGTTAACTGTTGTGGCTGCATCCCCCATTAAATGATTTTTATCATAGTATAGACCATTTTTTTCAGTGAATAAAAGTTTTACAGTAGTCTCTAGTTCGTTTAATAATAGTTTTGATTCGTAGTTTAAGTTTCCAGCATTTTCTACTATATCTTCTTTTATAGATAATAATATGTTACTTGCTAAACCGAATGAGGCTACACTTGTTATTCTTTTATCTTTTAAAAAGGAGTTTATTTTGTCATTTGGAAAATTGAAAGCTAAGTTTTCTAAAAATAGTGAGTATGCTTTTATGCTCCCATAGTAATTTTCAATTGTTTCTAGTTTGTTTTGTTCTAAATTCATATATTATCCTTCCTTCTTTCTTTTCTTTGTTGCTTGCTTTTTAATTTAAGTTAATTATATCATTTTATGTTGTTTTTAGTCAAATTTTGAATGTAAAATGTGTATGAATTAGAGGGGTTATTTGAAGATAGATTTATTAAGATTTTAATAGTTTAAAAAGCAATAATGGCTTGTAAAATGAAATTCTTTAAAGATAATATTATCATTTTTAAGAATAACTTTAATATAGGCTAGAGATGTGGGTTCGAATTTTAAATATATAAAAAAGCACCAAATTTATGGTGTTAAATTCATTTGGAGCGATAATAAAAGTTATTCGAAACTCCTAATAATAATAGTTTATATACAACTAATCACTAATAACATTTTAGCATAAATTTAATATAATTCAACAAAAAATCTTCATTTTATGGTATAATATATGACAAAACACTTATGCCATAAAGGAGGTTATATATGGTTAAAATTAAATCTTTTTCTACTAATAATGGTGATATGTTTTATATTAAACATAGTAGTGATAATTTTACAATTATTGATTGCTGTATTGATGAAGAAAATAAGAATTCTATACTTAATGAACTTATAAACGAAAGTAAATATAAAGGGATAACTAGACTAATTTCTACCCACCCAGATGATGATCATATTAGAGGTTTAAAATTTTTAAGTGATAACTTTTCTATTCCTAACTTTTATTGTGTTAAAAATGAGGCGACAAAAGAAGACAAAACCGATGATTTTAAAAAATATTGTGAATTAAGAGATTCAGATAAAGCATTTTATATTTATAAAGGATGTTCTAGAAAATGGATGAATCAAACTGATGATACAAGAGGATCATCTGGAATAAACATTAAATGGCCTGATAGATCAAATACTGATTTTCTTAATGCTCTACAGGAAGCAAAAAATGGTGATAGTCCAAATAATATATGTCCAATAATAACATATTCTTTAAATAATAATATTACAGCATATTGGTTTGGTGATTTGGAAACCAATTTTATGAACAATATAAAAGATAAGGTTGATTGGATCAAAGCTGATATAGTATTTGCATCTCACCATGGTAGAAGTAGCGGAAGAATACCAAATGAAATATTAGAAAAGATAAAACCAAAAATTATTATAATTGGAGAAGCACCTAGTGAAAATTTAGATTACTATACTGGTTATGAAACCATAACACAAAATACCGCCAAAGACATTGTTATTGTTTGTGAAGATAATACTGCCAATTTTTTTGTAAGTAATTCTAACTATAAGACAGCACCGACAAATTTAAAAATGATATATGGCAAAAATTTAGATGGATATACTTATATAGGAAGTTTAGAATATGATGGATAATTTTGGATTTAGAATTAATAAATACTTGAAAGTATCTTTGGTTATTGGACTAATTGATTTATTGAGTTTTTATGTGGTAGGAAAAGTTTTTAAATATATGAATTTATTTCATATAATAATAGATAATTGGAAATATGTATTCCTATTTATATGTAGTATATTATTAATAATTTATCTTTTTGATATTTTGTTCTTTTATGATAGAAATAAAAAATACAAGTTTTTGTTAATACTAAATGAACCATTTAAAAATTGGCAAATGTATATAAAAAATGGAATCATAATTAATAAAAAATATAAAAAGGTAGATTTCTATTCTGATATTTATTGCAAAGCTAGAAATGTTAATAAAATACAAGGTATACGTGATGATGAAATATTAATTAGAGATATTGCTGTTCATTTAATATCTACAAACTTTATAATTCTTATGGCTTTCTTTGTATTAGAGCACATAAAAATTAAAATTTGCTTATATTGTTTTGTAATCATTTTTTTAGTTTACATATTATTAAATTTATCTTATAGAAATTATTTGAGGTATTATATTAGTGAAATATATATTGAATATATTAACTTAAAAAAATAAATGATTATTATGTAATGTAATCAAAAATATGTTATAATATTCATTACAAAGGGAGGATTTAGATAATGAGTAATGTTCAATTAGAATATATTGATGAAAATTTAAATAGAATTATACAAAATCCAGATAGTGTTTTATACTTGAGACCATATAATGTAGGAAACAAACGAGCATTATTTGCTATGGTTAAAGAAGAACAAGGTGTTTATAGAAAAGTTCAAATTTCAAAAGAACAATCTAAAATGACTTTTCCTTGGGAACCTATATATTGGTTTTATAAAGGGCCAGGATATTTTTACTTAAAAGATTTTATAATTTTAAATTCAAATAATCTTGCACTAAATACAACAAATTTAGATGGTTTTAAGTCGCGATCATTAGGTGAAGATAAAATTCTTAATGTAGGAGTATTTGCAACATTTAACGATGGCTCATCAACTTTTGTATGGCGTGAAAGATCAAAAAAATTTGAAAAAAAAGGTGGTATACAACCATATATAGATTTATTAAAAAAATATAAAGAATATGAACCAAAGCATGATACTTATAAGTTTATAGAATCTGTTGATGAAGTTGATGGTTTATTTGTAATTCCAGAACTTCAAACAAAGATAGAAGAACAACAAATGGTAAAAAAACTTATTCCTAATACAAGAAAAGATGATTAACGTTCCAATGATATGAACCCCGTTTCTTGGACAAAATAGAAACGAGGTTTTTGTATGACTAAAATAAGTTATGAAGAAAGAATTAATTTATATTATGATAGAAAGAATGGCATGTCTTTTCCTTCTATAAAATCAAAATATGGTATTAATAAATCTGGAGTTGAATATCTAGTTAGATTAATTGATAAGCATGGATTTGATATTCTAAGAACTAATGAAAATAAAAGTTATAGTTCTAAGGAAAAACAAAGAATTTTAAATCGAATTCCGATTGATAATGAGTCAATTTTATCAGTTTCAATAGATGAAGGATTGGCATCAAAAGGAATGTTAAATAATTGGCTTAAAAAATATCGTGAAAACTGTTATAATATAGTTGAACGAAAGCGAGGGCGTCCGACTATGAAAAATGAATTTAAACCAAAGAATAATGAAACTATAGAAGAAGAAAATGAAAGATTGAAAAAAGAAAACATATACTTAAAAGCGGAATTGGAATACTCAAAAAAATTGAGAGCCGTTGTTCAAGCAAGGAAGAATCAACAACAGAAGAAAAAGTAAATGTTGTAAGTGAACTTCGGCTAACATATCCATTAATGATTCTTCTACAAGTATCTGGCTTAGCTAAATCAGTATATTACTATACATTATCTAAAATAGATAAAGATGATAAAAATAAAGAAATATTAAATAAAATAAAAGAAATATTTATTAATAATAAAGAAAGATATGGTTATCGTAGAATTATGTTAGAATTAAGAAATCAAGGTTATAATGTTAATCATAAAAAAGTTTATAGAATAATGGTTAAATTAGGTTTAAAACCACAAAAAAGAAACAAAAGAAAATATTCTTCTTATATGGGAACTTTTGGTAAGATAGCTGATAATTTAATTGAAAGAAATTTTAATGCAGATAAGTCAAATAAAAAATGGTACACATATGTAACAGAATTTAATCTTCGAGGAGAAAAATGTTATTTATCACCAATATTAGATGAATTTAACGATGAAGTTATTTCTTATAACACTTCTAAATCACCAAATCTAGAGCAGATAAATGATATGCTTAATAAAGCATTTGACAGTAAAAATCTAGAAGGATTAATATTTCATTCAGATCAGGGATAGCAATATCAACACCAATCTTATCAGCAAAGACTAAAAAATAAAGGTATAAAACAAAGCATGTCCAGAAAAGGAAATAGTATGGATAATGGAATGATGGAAAACTTTTTTGGATTACTTAAAACTGAAATGTTTTACGATCAAGAAGATAAATACAAAACACTAGATGAATTAATTTTAGCGATTGATGACTATATTAATTATTATAATTATGATAGAATTAAAGTAAAATTAAAAGGACTGTCTCCTGTAAATTACAGGTTACAATCCTCTAATTAGAAACTATTTATAAACTATCCAACTTTTGGGGTTCAGTTCATAATAACTTCATCTTTTTGCTATTTACTATTTGATTTAAAAGAAAAATAGTGTATAATTTTTAATGAGGAGATGACAATATGAATAAATTTTACATAACAACACCTATATACTATCCAAGTGGTAAATTTCATATAGGTACAGCATATACAACAATACTTGCAGATGTACTAGCAAGATATAATCGTCAAAAAGGTAGAGATGTATACTTTTTAACTGGATTAGATGAACATGGAGAAAAAATACAAAAAAAGAGTGAAACCCTAGGCATAACACCACAAGAATACACTGATAAAATGGCATCTATGACTACTGAATTATGGAGTTATCTAAACATTAGTAACACAGGTTTTATAAGAACAACTAATAAAACTCATATGCAAAGTGTTCAAAAATGTTTTGAAATTCTTTATAATCAAGGCGATATATATTTAGGAAAATATAAAGGTAAATATTGTGTCCCATGCGAAACATTTTATACAGAAAGCCAACTAGTAAATGGTTTATGTCCAAGTTGCATGAGAGAAGTAAAAGAAGTTGAAGAAGAAACTTATTTCTTTAATATGAAAAAATATGAAAATAGATTAAAAGAATTTTATAAAGAAAATCCTGACTTTTTAGTACCAGTAACTAAGAAAAATGAAATAATGAATAGTTTTATTAATGTAGGTATAGAAGATTTATGCATTTCTAGAACAACATTTGACTGGGGAATACCTGTACCAAATGATCCTAAACATGTAATGTATGTATGGCTTGACGCTTTACTAAACTATGTAACTGCACTTGGTTATATGACTGAAGATGATACATTATTTAAAAAGTATTGGCCAGCAGATATACAAATAATAGGAAAAGATATACTTAGATTTCATGCAATTTATTGGCCTATATTCTTAATGGCTTTAAATTTACCATTACCAAAAAAACTATTTGTACATGACTTTATTATGATGAAAGATGGTAAAATGAGTAAAAGTAAAGGAAATACAATATACCCTGATACTTTAGCTAAAGAATATGGAGTAGATTCGGTAAGATATACTATTTTAAGAAGTTTACCATATGGTCAAGATGGAGAATTCACACCTAGTTTCTTTATAGAAAAATATAATACAGAATTATGTAATGATTTAGGAAACTTAGTTAATAGATCAATTGCAATGATAAATAAGTATTTTAATGGTTTTATTACTAAAACTAATACAAAAACAGATTTTGATGATAAACTTGATAATTATATAAATGATGAAATAAATCTTTATGAAAAAGAAATAGAAAGTATTAATATACAAAATGCTATAAGTCATATAATGAATATAGTTTCAAGAACAAATAAATACATTGACGAAACAACTCCTTGGGTATTAGCAAAAGAAGAAAAAACAGATCTTTTAAATCAAGTTATGTATAATTTATATAATACAATAAGAAAAATAGGTATATTATTATATCCATTTATACCAGACACAAGTAATAAAATATTAGAACAATTAAATATTCATGATGAAGATTTAACTTCATATAATAGCTTAAAAACTACATTAGATTTAACAGGTAATAAAGTAGAAGAAAAAGTTTCACCTTTATTCCAAAGATTAGATGCTAAAAAAGAAGAAGAAAAACTTATTGAACTTATGAAAACAGATAATGAAAAATAGCCTCGGCTATTTTTTTAATATATCTAATACATGACTACTTGTTCCTAAAAACTCATACTTTTCACAAATACTAAAGTGATATTTTAGGTATAGATTAAACTCCTTTTCATCCAAACTATTAATCTCTCTTCTAAAATAATCAGTAAGCCCGTCTTGACTAATAATCTTTTCCCTAACTAACTTACATTCATTCTTTAACTTATCTATCTCTTCCATTGTAACAAAACTATATAAATCATTTTCCTTACTTACAACGTGAAACTCTTCGTTAACATTTTTCTTTTCAAAAGCCACTTTTATATTCTTATCAATAAATCCATGTTTCATAATAGCATAATCATTCATATAATAACTAATAAAAATATAACCATTATCTTTAATAACTCTTTTAGCTTCATTTAAAGCTTTCACTTTATCTTCAAAACTAATCAAATGATACATTGGCCCAAATAATATAACTACATCAAAACTATTACTTTCGAAACCACTTAAATCTATCGCATTCCCTAAATAACTCTTAACACTAGGACAATTTTTTTCTATCACTCTTAAATTATGTTTAACTAACTCAACTGCTGTCACGTCATACCCTAAGTTACTAAAGTACATACAATACCTTCCAGTACCAGCACCCACATCCAGTATCTTCGCATTTTTAAAATTACTTAAATACATATTAATATACTTTATAGCAGTCTCAAACTCAACTATCCCATGTCTTCTACTAAGCCTTTTATCTTCATTAAATTTATTATAATATTTAACTAGTTCTCTTTCATTCATTTTTCTTCACCTACACTATAATAACAAATTTCAAAAAAATATAGAAGAAAAAAGTTGAAATTTTAAGAAAAAGTGGTAAAATTATATTCAGTTAAATGTTTTGATTAGGACACGACTAATAATAATTATTTACAAAAGCGAATTGTATATGGTGTAAGACAATTAAATAACTTATTAGTTACTACCTATGAACAGGACTCGAAAGATGTTCCCGGGGAAAACCTCGTTATTTAAATAAAGTTAAAAATGGATGGTACCGTGTAAAGCACTCCTTTAAAAGGGTGCTTTTTCATTTAACAAAAAGAAAGGAAGATAAAAATGATAAACATTAAAGAAAACGAAAAACTAAGTGTAATGAACCACTCATGTGCCCATTTATTAGCGCAAGCGGTGCAGCATTTATACCCAAATGCTAAGTTCTGGGTAGGACCAGTTATTGAAGAAGGATTTTACTATGACATTGATTTAGGTGACACTGTAATAAAAGAAGAAGACCTAGAAAAAATAGAAAAGGAAATGAAGAAAATAGCTAAAGACGGAAAACGTATAGTAAGACACGAACTTACAAAAGAAGAAGCTTTAGAAAGATTTAAGAATGATCCATACAAGATAGACTTAATTAGTAGAATGGATGAAAATAGTACTGTAATAAGTTGCTATACTCAAGGAGATTTCACTGACCTTTGTAGGGGCCCTCACGTTGAAACAGTAAAAGAACTAAAATACTTTAAACTTCTAAAAGTAAGTGGAGCATACTGGAAGGGTGACGCTAAAAACAAAATGCTTCAAAGAATTTACGGAGTATGCTTTGATAACGAAGAAGATTTAAATAACTACCTTACAGAATTAGCAGAAGCAAAAGAAAGAGACCATAGAAAAATAGGTAAAGATTTATCAATATTCATGACTAGTGACTTAGTTGGAAAAGGAATGCCTTTATGGCTTCCTAATGGTGCTATCATAAGAAAACAACTAGAAAATTATATCTATGAAAAAGAAAGAAAAATGGGATACTTACATGTGTATACACCATGTGTTGGAACAACTGAACTATATAAAACAAGTGGACACTGGGATCACTATAAAGAAAATATGTTCCCAATGATGAAAGTAGACGATGAAGAATTTGTACTTCGTCCAATGAACTGCCCACATCATATGCTAATTTATGCAAATGACTTACACTCTTATAGAGACTTACCAATAAGAATAGGCGAATTTGCAACAGACTTTAGATATGAAGCTTCTGGTGCAGTAAAAGGTCTAGAAAGAGTAAGATGCATGTGTCAAAATGATGCTCACTTATTTGTAACTCCTGAACAAATAAAAGAAGAATTTAAAAAAGTAGTATCACTAATACTTGATGTATATAAAGACTTTGGTTTCAAAAACTACAGTTTCAGACTTTCACTAAGAGACCCAGAAGACAAAGAAAAATATTTTGATGACGATGAGATGTGGAATACTGCGGAAGACAAACTAAGAGAAGTATTAAATGAATATGGTTGTCCATACAAAGAAGCAATTGGAGAAGCTGCGTTCTACGGTCCAAAACTAGATGTTGAAGTAAAACCAGCAGTGGGACCAGAAGTAACACTTTCTACTTGTCAATTAGACTTCTTACTTCCTAGAAGATTTGACTTATCATATATAGACAAAGATGGTTCAAAGAAAACTCCAGTAGTTATTCACCGCGCTATATTTGGAACATTTGATAGATTTACTGCATTCCTAATGGAAGAAACAAAAGGAGCTTTCCCACTATGGTTATGCCCAACTGAAGTTAACATAATTCCAGTAAACAATGACTACCACTTAGAATATGCAAAAGAAGTTTATAAAGATTTAGACGATATGAATATAAGGGTTAACCTAGATGATAGAAACGAAAAACTATCATACAAAATGAGAGAAAGTCAAACAAAGAAAAATCCTATAACTTTAATTTTAGGAGACAAAGAAGTAGAAAGTAGTACTATTAGTTATAGAAAATTTGGTAGTACTGAAACATATACTCTACCAAAAGAAATATTTATAAAAACATTAAAAGAAGCTATTAGTGCAAAAAAACAAAACATATAAGGTGGAATAATTCCATCTTTTTTAGAAAAAGCCAGCACTTACAAAAAAAGAGTCTCAACAAGAGACTTTTTAATTATCTAGTAAATCTTCTATATTGCATCCTAATACTTTTGCTAATTTATATAAGGTTTCTCCTTGTGCCTTATTTATATCATTTCTTTTTTGTTCATACATCTGAATTGAACGAAGTTTCACACCAGCTAATTTAGCTAGTTTACTTTGAGACAAACCACTTGCTTGCCTTACTATTTTTAAATTTGAAATTTCTTTATTATCAAAATATGTATTTGCAATATCAAAAAATTTAGTTATATCTGCTTCATGCAAAGTTGAATACAAGTTTAATACTTCTTCAATTGGTAAGTACTTATTAATTTTATAAAAAGAATACCCCTTTGCCTGCTGATAATGCTTAAGTACAATAAAACCAAAACCATAATCATTATGAGCTTTACTACTATGATAATAATATCTTTTAAACCATGATATATAATTATCTTTGACATATTATCCTCATTCCATTAATACAATCATATCGTTGTGATGATATAAAGCCAAACTGTTCTTTTGCTTATTTGTAAACAATTTTAGACATTTTATAATAAAATAGAAATCAAAAACAGAATTAACTTTTTATTTACAATAAATCATGTTATAATTTAATTATAAGGAGACTAATTAATATGAATGAAAACAAAAGAACACTTTTAAAAATGCTTTTTGAAGAGTTAGGTTCTAATATAAATAATTGGGAAACAGACATTACTTATAACTATAATCAAATCGAGTTAAAATTACAATCGTTTTTAGATGACTTCAAAGATGACATCACTATAAAATCTGACGTTGAAGAACTTCAAGCAATGATAGCTAACATATATTTTAATAAAATAAATAAAATAATTAACAGATTTTCTTATGATACATATAATAAATCCATAGATTTTGTATTAATGAATTATAATGAAGAAAACATACTATTAAATTTAGAACACTACCTTAAAGAAAACGGAATACCAAACGAATTAAGGTGTGATATATTTGATAGATTAAAACAACTTTCAAATACCTTAAATAAAAGATTTTCTTTTGACGAAATATCATTAGTTCATTTAATTGAAGCTTCAATTGGGAAAAACATAATAACAGAAGAGGGATCAAAAAGAATAAATGATGATAAAGTATTACACCAGTCATCAGATGGTTATGAATATATGGCATCATCTGATAAGAAAGTATTTACAACAACTAATAAAGAAATAACAGATTTAAAAAGCAAAGAAGATATTAGACTTGAAAGTTTTCCTATGGGAAATATAATTTCTATTGATAGTACGAATAACATAATGAATAAACTATTAAAAGTGCTATTTGAAAATATAAATCTATGCTTTGAAACATATAATTCCATATATACTTCAGGAGATAATATAGTCACAAACGAAGCAAAACTTTTAGACGGCACAACATTTCCGTTTATTTATTACATTAATGAATACAATATACCACACTTACTTGGAATACCTAACCCTAAAAGAGGTAACGTTTCACAAAAACAATTGGACATACTAAACAACTTTAAAGATGTTAATGAAAAAGCACTAAGTACTGCGTCCAATGCACTAGACTTACTATTATTCATATTTAAACACCAAGATAAAATAATTGAACTAGGTGGCATATATGAAGAAAATGGTAAAAAGTATGAGTTACTAAATTGGGAAAAAATCATTCTTAAAACTTCTTCATTTATGAGAGGAGACTTCTTTAAAACATGTTTTTGCTTAGTAAAACTTGCACCTGATAAATACTTAGTTGATAGAAATAATAAAGGAGGATATGTTAGCATCTCTTCAACAGAATATGATAAAGAGTTATCTACAAGTAAAAGTTCTGGTAATATTTTAAATGATTTACTTAAAATGAGAAAAAAGAAACGTGATTTCATTTTTAGAGGTTTCAAAATGGATCCATCTGGAAATCAAAGAGTAAATTCTATTGCGACAGCCAAATCTGAAACAATTCGTGTTGGGTCTAATAATGAATTATTAAAAACTTTAGAAAGATATAGGGAAATGTTAGAAACAGGAACCGGTTCTGAAATGGGACAAGAAGGTATTAAAGGTGGGAGTAGTTCTAAAGCCTTTCCAGAAAATAAAGAATACATATCACATATTGTAGAAGAAATAGAAAACGAAAATTACATAAGAAAATTTTCTACACAAGAACAATTAGAACTAGCTCTTTCCCTAGAAAAAGATTTATCACTAAAAACAGATTTATCTAAAAATCGTGAAATAATATTAGGCGGTGATTCGCCTACATTTGAAGAAAACAATTCACTAAACAATTCAAGAAAAAAATAGCATTTGAAAAACAATTAAATGCTATTTTTTATATGACTTATAAATACCTTGGCTGCATAATTAATGCTTTCTTTAGTATATAACATACCTATATATTTAGAACCTAAATTAAGTTTAGTATTTAGTTTTATTAGCTTTCCACTTTTAATTTCATCTTTAACAAACTCTTCAGTTAACAAGCCTACACCAAACCCAGATAAAGTAAATTCTTTAACTAAACTATTACTACCAAACTCCATAATAGGATTAATTCTAATATCATTCTTATTACAAACATTATCAAAAATATTTCTGGATGTAGCTCCTTTGGTTAACAAAATAAAAGGTAATTCTTCAAGTTCATTATTACTAATTACTTTATCTTTTAAATTAGAATAACTTTCATTAACAGCTAAACAATCGTTAATTTTAATTAATCTAACATTTTCAAAATCACTATAATCATTATCATCTAAATTAGTAAATATAATATCAATCAAGCCAATTTTACTTTTCTTAATAAGCAAAGATGTCTTATCAGTATAAACTCTTATCACAATATTAGGATACTCTTTATGAAATTCAGTAATATACCTCATCAAAAATTCATGAAGTATTGTTTTACTCGCACCTATATTTATATAACCAAAATCTAATTTTTTAAATGAAGATATTTCATTTTCTGCATTCTCAATTAGCATAATGGCATTCTTTACCTTATCAAAAATTAGTAAGCCAGCTTCACTTAACTCTACACCATCTCTTTTTCTAATAAATAAATTAACATTTAACTGTCCTTCCAAAGTTTTAATGCTTCTACTAATTGCAGGCTGACTTATCATAAGTTCATCTGCTGCTTTAGAAATACTTTTATTTTTACCAACATAGTAAAACGCTTTATAAAGTTCTAAGTTTACATTCATAAATCCTCCTATAACGATATGTTATATCACATATAACAAATATGTATTTTAATTATATCATACTTTGTTGTATAATACTAGTGCTTTTTGAAAGGGGGAAAAGGAAATGAAATATGACGAAGAGTATATTGACAACTGGTATAGTTATCTTATAAAACTTTACAAAGAATACTGTTTTATAACGAATAAAAAAAGCACATTAAATTTAGATTTAACAAATCTACTAAATGATAAAGAATTTCTTGAGTGGTGTACGACTATGTATGAAAAAACAATAATTTATAAGCAGTTTTTACACGCTATGGATGTACCACTTGATAAAGAAACCACAATTGAAGTAAACAAAGGTGTTTTTGACACTCTAGGAAAAGACTTAGTTACAATAGTATCTTTATATGCTATGACACTTGATTTACCTAAAAGCCACTTATTAACTGGTAACAATAATCCAGTTATATTATGTGGTGGAAAATTATATTATCCAAGTAACTGTAGTTTATTTCTAACTCACAATGATTTAGAAACAGCAAAACAATTATTAACACTACATAATAATGGATATAACATTTTAATAGGTGCATATGGTAGTTTAGAAGAAAGATATTTATGGTTTAAAATGTTAGAAGAATTAAAAACAAAAAATGATTCATTGAAGTTTGAATATGACTCATTGAATAACGATTATTATGCTTTTATTACAAGTACACACAAAACTAAAAGAAAAATATTAACAAGATAAAAAGGGGGAAAAAAGAAAAAATGTCAAAAATAGAAAATGAAAAATTAAATAAATGGTATAAACAAATAAAAGATTATGAATATTTAAAAATAAACGAAGCAAAAGAATTATATAAACTATATTTAGAAACAAAAAACATAAATTACTTAAACAGAATAATTGAAGGTACTTTATACATAACTTATAATTACATTAATAGAAATCATTTAATATATTTATCATCATCTTTATATGACATTGATGATATCATATCATCATTTTTAGAATTATGGGTAGAAAATATAAACGAAGATATCTTATTAAAGGTAAATAGTTATAGTGAAATAATTAACATAACGTTCATAAAAAAATTAAATGAAAAATTAGGAATACCTGATACCAAAGTAATAGAATATTCAAATGTTAATACAAAACTTTTAGAAGAATTACTATGTTTATATATTTCAGAAATGGAAACAAAAAACAAAGTAGACTTTAATTTATTCAAAAGAAAATATTATGAAATATATAATTATTCATTTAATGATGATTATACAATTTCAAATGTATATTTTCTAATTTCTAAAATTTATAATGATTCTAATATTAAGTATGAAACTGATGTTAATAAAAGAAATGCAAAAATTAAAAAATACATAAAAATTATTATTGACTCAACATTAAACGAACCATTTGACAATTGCATTAATAGTGAATATGTAGAAGAATGTGTAATAAATAAAATTATGCTAAATAATTTCATAAATAAAGTAGATGAATTAATTACGAACGAAAGAAATAAAGAAATTATGTATCATAGATTTGGAATAGGAAACCATGAAAAATTATCACTTAGTGATTTATCAAAAAAATATAAAATAACTGAATGTAGAATAAAACAAATAGAAGATAGAGAAATAAGATTGCTTAGATATCCAAGTAAGCAATTAAGAAAATATATTTAAGGAGGAATTAAAATGACTAATAACATTGAAAAATATGAATATTTAAAAAAATTACTAAAGGATTATAATAAAAACAATCAAAGTGTAAAAGAATATTTAATGAGTGACGCGCTATCAACAGTTGAAAGACTAGAATATTCACTTATACTTGAAAATTTGACTGGAGATACAGACTTTCAAACAATATATGAGACAATATATGATGTTATAAGAGTAAAAATTGAATACACTAAACAAAAAATGAATATTACAAAAGAAATAGGACTAGGTTTTAAATACATATTTGATGAATATTCAAATAGCAAAATAATACTTTCTTTCATGGCTACTAAAATGATAGAAGAAATACTTAATGAAGATGATTTTGAACTAGAGCTTCATCTAAATTTTAAATCAGCAGAACAAATTAGAAAAATTGGAATTAACAAATTATTAATAAACTATATATCAAACTATGACAAAATGTTGTCTTCATATTTAACTAGTAATATAAGTTTATTAGAAGACGCCAAAATCGAGTTAAACAAAATACTTAATGGATGGGTAGATTACGAAAACAAGAAAGAAAAAATAAAATATAACAAGATGATAGAGCAAGTAGAAAACTATTTATCTAGTGTGGATACAATATTTACTCCAGCAGATGTTATGTACTACATTGCTAATAAACTAGGAATTATAGAAAAACTTGCAAAATACGATAATATCAATCAGTTAGTATATCAATCTATACTAGAAAACATATCAGATGATATCTTTGCAGAATTAGTTAATTGTCCTGAAGAAAAAGAACATTATAATGCAGTAAAAAACATAATGACAGAAGCACTATTTGAAAAATCATCGATTACTAACATAGATTTTAAAAGAAAACTAACTAAAGAGTCTCTTAATTAAAGAGATTTTTTTATTATAGATAAATCTACTATATTGTAGTATAATACAAGAAAAAGAGAGGGTTAACAATGGAATATTTAGATGTTTATGATGAAAACAAAAAGAAAACAGGAAAAATTATAGTAAGGGGAGAAAAACCAAAAGAAAACGAACATATTTTACTATCAATAATTTTTATTAAAAATAGTGAAGGAAAATACTTAATTCAAAAAACATCAAAAGAAAAAGGCGGACACTATAGTTCTACTGGAGGACATGTCGGAAGTAATGAAGACTCTAAAACAACAATACTAAGAGAATTAAAAGAAGAATTAGGCCTAATAGTTAATAGAGATGAAATCAAATATATAGGAGACATTTTTTTAGGAATTCCAATTGCAGATGTATACTATTTAGAAAAAGACATTACTTTAAAAGATTTAAAATTACAAAAAGAAGAAGTTGATGAAGTTTCATACATGACTAAAGATGAAATACTAAATTTAATTAACAATGAAAACTTTACTAAGTCACACGGTAAAATACTAAAAAAATATTTTTAAAATATCATTAAGGAGAATGTTATGAAATATTTAGGAAGTCAAATATTAGAAACAGAAAGAACTTTATTAAGACCAACTATAGAAACAGACTTATATATTTTATGGAAAATATTAGGTAATAAAGAAGTATCAAAATACTATTTAGTAGGTAAATATAACTCAAATTGGTTAGATGAAAAGAAGTGGCAATATAAAAAACTAGAACGAGCCCTTAATAAAGATGTATTTCAGTGGACAATATTATTAAAAGAAACTAATGAACCTATTGGACAAATATGTTGTCAAAGCATTTTAGAAAAGCCAGACTACATAAGAGATTTAGGTTGGTTTATAGATAAGCCTTTCCAAGGAAAGGGTATAGGTACAGAAGTATCTAAAAAAGTAGTAGACTACATGTTTAAAGAAGTAGGAATTGACAAAATAGAAACATGTGCAGCCATAACTACCCCTGCTTCATGGCATCTTATGGAAAAGATGAATTTTAATAAAACAGATAAAACAGTTAAAATAAAATATACATTTTTAGAAAATGAAGAAGAATGTATTTGTTATGAAATCACAAGAGATGAATATTTAGAATATTCAAAGTCAATTTATAAAAATAAGAAAATTAAAGAAATTTAATAAATCTCAACTTATTTCAAAAAACAATTTGTTCTTTAATAACGATAATATATGTATCAAAAGATAAAACAAGAAGCATCAAAATATTTGAAAGATTTAATTTTTCAGTATGACAAATATGTAAAACACAAAAATGTTTACGAACTAGGATTTAAATATAGTTCAGATTACATCGAAGATTTTATGTACAGATGCATAGATTTAAAAGAAGATGTAATGAGAAAGGCAGAAGATATGTTTTTTGTTTTTGGTGATTTAATGATAACGATTATAAAAGAACGAAATTTGCATAATTCCTAAAAGTGTGCTATAATAAGCACACTTTTATTAAATGGGGGAAATTATGGAAAATGTAGTAAGAGAAGATAAAAGACAAAAATTAAATAGAGAAATAACTGGAGTAATACATAAGGACAGAATTTGGGAACAATGGTATGACCAAAAAATATTTGATTACACTTTACCTAAAATGTCTCAAAAAGATTATTTGTTCAAATGTATTGGTGATGATTTAAATCGTATAATGATAAATAATCGTGGTATGAAATCTTTTACTGTAGAAGAATTTTATAACATGGTATTAAAGTATGAAAAAGCATTTAGCAAAATGAATTTAAACAAAGGTGACGTGATTTGCACAATTGGATTAACTACTCCTGAAATGTATGCAATAAAATATTCTGCAACATCACTAGGACTTATTACTTGTAACTTAAATGTATTAGATATGGATGTAACTGATAACGGAGTAAACAGGCTATATAATCAACTAGCAAACGTTAACCCAAAAATGATTTTTACTCTAGATATTTTAGAAGATAAAATATACAAAGTAATAAATGATGAAAAATTTAACAGTGCTATAAAAGTATCAATGCCACTTACAGCATCTACTCCTAAATATAATCCTGAAAGATTAATATTTAACTTAAAAAATTTAAAAGACTATCTTTCTGGTAAAAAAATAAATTACAAAATGAAACTAGAAGATTTTATAACTCTTGGAAATGATGTGAAACTAGAAGATTTAAACGAAATATATGAAGAAAAACTTCCTTGTAACATTTCATTTACAAGTGGAACAACTGGAATAAATAAAGCGGTATTACTATCTCACGACGCCAATAATGCACTTGCTTTTCAACAACAAGTTGGTAATTTTGGATTTAAAAGAGGCACAAAACACTTGGCATTAGTTCCACCTTTCTTAGCATTCTGGGATGCTGACATAGTACACGCTGCCTTAGTTCAAGGTGCTGAAAACATAATAGAATTATTCCTAGACTATAAAAAAATTCCGAGTTACTTCAAAAAATATGACATTAATCTAGGCATTTGGAGTCAATACTTATGGAGTTCACTTGAAACTCTAAGCGAAAAAGACTTAAAAAGAGTAAAAGAAAACTTATCACTTGCAATTGTAGGTGGTGAAAGATGCGAAATAAATGCAGCCGAAAAATTCTATAACAAAACTGGAGTACTTCAAACAACAGGATTTGGTGCTTCAGAAGTAAATACAACATTCAGTTTTGCACATCCATACTGTAAAAAAATCGGAACATCCGGAATACCAATGCCATACAACAACGTAAAAATAACTGATCCATCACTTAAAGATGTAACATATGGAGTAAATGGAAAACTATTTATCACAGGACCTACACTAATGAACGGTTACTATAAAAGAGAAGAGTTAACCAATAAAGCACTATATACTGATGAATCCGGAACAAAATGGTATTACACTGGAGACTATGCAGTAGTCGATAAAGATGGTTGCTTAACTGTATTAGATAGATACAGTGACCCAATAACTATAAAAGTAAATGGTAAAACAGAAGAAGTAAATAAACTAGACATTGTAGAAAAAATAAAAACAAATAGAAACATAAAGAACTGCAAAATGACATTCAATAATGAAAAACTAGTACTTCATTTATCATTAGATGATTTTTATAACATAACTGATGAGGAAAAAATAGAAAGTATACTATCCACAATTAAAGAAAACTTGGAACCTAAGTACTATCCAAACATAATAAATGTACTTGAAGATTTACCTCGTACACAAGTTGGAAAAGTAGATTATAAAACTTTAGAAAAAATGGGTAACGAATTAACAATTGACTTAGACGAAAACACAAAACTAATCATAAAAAAAGAAGAACAAAAAACTAAAAAAATTAAAAGGAAGTAGTTTATATTTCCTTTTTATTATGCTATAATTGTCTCATAGAAGGGTAAGTGGTATGTGTGCAAAATGGTATATTCTTTTCCATTATAAGTTTACTATATTCAGTAATGACTATAATAATATTCTTTAAAAAAGAAAAAAACAAAACATCAGAAAACAAAATATATAGTATGCTCTTAATAACAAATTTAATAGGACTTTTAATAGAAATATTTCCAACAACTTTAGCAATAAGAGGAATAATAAATGTAAGTGAAGGAACACTAAAATTATTTTTAAAACTAATATTAGTCTATATTTGTAGTTGGACTTTGCTATTTACTTACTATGTAGTAATAGTTTCAATTAAAAACGAAAACACAAAAAAACTACTAAAAAGTATAGGAATTGTAATAGGTTTAACATCAGATGTATTACTCTTAATGTTACCGATAGAATACTACATTAATAATGGTGCAGCTTATTCATACGGAACTGCAGTAGATGTGCTATACGCGATAAGTGGCTCATTAGTCTTATTCTGTGTAATGCTTTTAATCATTAACTTTAGAAGAATAAAAGAAAAATCATATTATCCACTACTGATATTCCTATTTTTAGGTATAATCGTAATAGGTGTACAATATAAATACCCGGAACTAACTCTAATGTTATCACTTCACACATTTGTAACTTGCTTAATGTACCATACAATAGAAAACCCAGACATGAAACTTATTAATGAACTAGAGCTAGCCAAAAACTCAGCCGAAAAAGCAAATCGTGCTAAAACAGAATTCTTGAGCAGTATGTCTCACGAAATAAGAACACCTCTAAACGCAATTGTAGGTTTATCTGAAATAATAAATAAAACTGACGATTTAAAAGAAATTCATGAAGACTCAAAAGACGTAGTAAACGCAAGCTACACACTTCTAGAAATAGTAAATAGTATTCTAGACATAAGTAAAATTGAAGCAGGAAAAATGGAAATAGTAAAAGTTAACTATAACCCTAGAGATGAAATACAAAAACTTGCAAAACTACTAGAAACTAGAATAGGCTCAAAAGACTTGAAATTATACGTTGAAATAGATAACAATTTACCTAACGTTTTATATGGAGACTTAAACAAGGTAAAACAAATAATATCAAATTTACTATCAAATGCAATCAAGTACACTGAAAGTGGTCGTGTAGATTTAAAAGTTGTGGTAGAAAACACAGACAAAATATGTAACTTAGAAATAATGGTAAAAGATACAGGTCGTGGTATAAAGGAAGAACAACTTTCCCACTTGTTCACAAAGTTTGATAGACTTGAAGCAGACAAAAACACATCAATTGAAGGAACAGGACTAGGGCTTGCAATAACTAAAAGCTTAGTAGAAATGCTTGGCGGTACAATAAATGTAGAAAGCACATATGGCGTAGGAAGTGTGTTTACTGTAACAATTCCTGAAGAAATATCTGATGTTATCTTAGAAACTACAGAAACCGAAAGTATTACTAAATATAACGGAGTAACTTCTCTTATTGTAGATGACTCAAAACTAAACCTTAAAGTAGCAGAAAAAATATTATCTGAATATGGTTTAACTAGTGAAAGTGTACTAAGTGGAGATGAGTGTATAGAAAAAATAAAAAGAGGAAACAACTACGATATAATATTTATGGACATAATGATGCCCAATAAAGATGGAGTAGAAACACTTAAAGAACTTAAGTCACTTCCTAACTTTAATACACCAGTAGTCGCATTAACTGCAGACGCGATGGAAGGTCAAAAAGAAGCATATTTATCTGCTGGGTTCATTGCATACTTATCAAAACCAATTGACCGTCAAGAACTAGAGTCATTCCTAAAAAAAGAATTAAAAGACAAAGCAACAATTGAAAATAACACAAGTTCTGTCAAAGAAGAAATCAAGCCTGTTGAAAAAGAAAATAATAAAGAAGAATTACTTACTAGTGTTGGACTAGACCTAAAAAAAGCATATGAGTTCTTTATGGACATAGATACTCTTATCCCACAGCTAAAAGAATACCTTACTGAAAGTGTAGAAAATAAGCGTGTTATGGAAGAGTCTTATAATAAGAAAGATGACATTAACTGTGAAATAGTAGTGCACAAACTAAAAAGTGAAAGTAGAATGCTAGGACTAACTGATTTAGGAGAAATGTTCTATAATCATGAACTAGCTGCTAAAAGAAAAGATTGGGACTATATAAATAAGGAATACACTTCATTAATAAGTGAATATGATAAAGTATTAAATGTACTAGAAAAATTATAAAAAATGCATATTGAAAAATGTAAATAAATCAAAGTTTTAAACTACAAACAGAAGAGACTAAATTCTTTTCTGTTTATTTATTTTATCTGTAAAAACTTCCCTGTAAGCTTAAAAAAAATTAATCAAAAAATCAACTTTTTCCAAAAAAAACACTTGATTTTCATTTAAAGTAGTAGTAAAATCTATATTAATTTATTTTTTGAGGAGAAAGTATGAAGAAATTAAAAACTATTGAAAATATTACATTTGAAATAATTAATTGCAAACATATTGCTTGCTGTGATTTTTCATGCTGCCACTTCAACAGATTAGGTACGACTAACGACGACTAAGGCTCACGCCGGTCGCCGTTTTTGTTTACCTAAAATTAGGAGGTGTATTATGGAAGTAAAAGATTTGTTAAAAAAATTTAATGAATATAGTCTAGAAGGTTCAAAAGAAATTCTAACTGCATACAGATATGCTGAAAAATTACATGAAGGACAATTTAGGCAAAGTGGTGAACCATATATTATGCATCCACTAAATGTTGCATATATACTCGCAGAAATGCATGCAGACAAAGATACAATATGTGCTGGAATCTTACACGATACTTTAGAAGACACAAATATTACTAAAGAAGACATTGCACACTACTTTAATCAAGATGTTGCAAACCTAGTAGATGGTGTAACTAAAATATCTAAAATGAATTTTTCATCAAAACAAGCACAAAACTATGCAAACACTAGAAAAATAATAACAGGTATTACTGAAGATGTAAGAATTATTATTATCAAACTTGCAGACAGACTTCACAACATGAGAACACTTGAATATAAAAGTGAATTCAAGCAAAAAGAAAATTCACTAGAAACAATGGAAATATTTGTCCCTCTTTCATACTACATTGGAGCATACAGAATAAAAAGTGAATTAGAAGACATTAGTCTAAAATATCTAAAACCAGATATGTATGAAAAAATATTAGAAAAAAAGTTAAAAGTAGAAATTAACAGTAAAGACATAATAAATGAAATGCTATACAAAATTGAAGCAATATTAAAAGACAAAAACATTCCAAATGAAATAAAAGTCAGAACCAAAAACATATATGGAATATATAAAAAAATGAATGAAGGGCAAAAACTAGTCGACATTCATGACTTAATTGCTTTTAAAATAATGGTAGAAGAAGTAGAAAAATGTTATTTAACTTTATACTTAATTCACAAAGAATATCCACCAATGAATGAAAAGTTTAAAGACTATATAGCAAATCCAAAAACAAATATGTATAGAAGCCTACATACAACAGTATTTGAACGTCATGGTAGATTAATTCAAACACAAATAAGAACATTTGAAATGGATAAAATCGCTTCATTTGGACTAACAGCATATTGGGATATTGAAAAAAACAAAGCAAGAGATGTAATGCAAAATGACTTAAAAGAAAAATATCAATTCTTTAAATCTTTAACAGAAATAAATTCAATGTTTGGAGATAATCAAGAATTTGTAAGTCAAGTGAAAAAAGAATTATTTGCTGATAAAGTTTATTGTTACACTACTAAAGGAGACATAATAGAACTTCCAAAAGGTTCAACAGTAGTAGACTTTGCTTACAAAATACACACTGATGTAGGTAACACCATGGTTGGAGCATTTGTTAATGAAGAATATGTACCAATTAGTTACGTATTAAAAAATAAAGATAGGGTTAGAATTGTTACTGATGAATTATCTTTTGGACCTAGAGAAGAATGGGAAAGTCTTGCAAAAACATGTTCTGCAAAAAAGAAAATAAGGGAGTTTAATAGAAACAATTGAGTTTATAGGGAACTCATGAAAAAACTAAGAAGGAGGTCATATGAATAATTCTTCTATTTATGATTTTCATATATCAGATTTAAGAGATAAAAATATAAGTGGAAAAAACAATACAGAGGTAAATAAGTTATTTTTTCAAGTCATAATTTCTTATTTAAAAGACAATATGAAAATATTGGATATAGGGACTGGAAATGGTTATGTTTTAAAAGTAATAAGTGAAGAAACTACAAAAAAAATTCATTTGTATGGAAATGACAACTCGGAAGCTATGTTAAAAAAAGCAAAAGAAAATTGCAATAATGCAACATTTAACCTATGTAGCAACTATAATTTAAAGTATGAAAATAATTTTTTTGATATGGTTGTAGGCAAAAATGTAACGAGATTTTCTGCAAAAGAAATTAATCGAGTATTAAAACCAGAAGGCTTGTTTATATTTAGAGAATATGGTAAGTACAAAGGAATGATGGAAATATCAAAAATTTTCAAAGATAGATTAATTAGAAGCAGATATAAATCTTATTATGATAATAAAATGAAGTCAAATGGATTTATAATTATAAATTCAAAATACGTAATCGAAAAACGAATATTCCCAAATGTAGATGCAATAATTGGTGTCATAGAATCATTTCCTATGATAAAAGAGTTTAATAAAGAAGATGAGAATATATTAAGAGAAATATATAAAGAATCTAGTGATATAAATGTAACATCAGATGGATTTGTTGCAGTATATCAAAAAAAGAAGGTGAGGTAAGTAATGAAAAATCAAATATTAAGTGGTAAAGTAATATATGTTGTTTCAACTGGTTGTAGTAAAAGTGTTGAAGTACCACCGTTTATTAAAAAATTAGAAAGTAAGGGTGCAAAAGTATATTTATTTGCTACTGAAGAGTGCCAAAAAATTATAGCAGATGAAGAAGAATTTGAAAACATTAATTATAGAAAAAGCAATAACACCAAGAAAAGAAATGAAATAGAAAAAGAAGATTTAATTTTAATTGCCCCTTGCTCTTTTAACACATTAAATAAAATTGCTGTCGGAATTGCAGATAGTTATCCATTAACATTAATACATACTGCTATTGGCAGAAATACTCCTATAATAATCTCAGCAGCTATGAATATTAATTTATGGAACAATTTCAATATAAAAAAATCGTTGGATTCAATTTCCGAAAATAAAAATATTACAATGATATGGCCTGAAATCAAGATTGATTCAAAAACAAAAGAATTAAAATCATCTATGGTTTCATGGAATAAAATTGAGGATACCATAATGAACAAATTCCATATAATGCCATTTGAAGCAACCTGTGAAAATGAAAATAATGATTTTAATAGTTGTAAAAGTGAGTTATATCAAAATTTTAATCTATATGGTAAGGCATTCAAAGAGATACATGTGTGTCCGGACAAAGCAGGATGTATAGCAGAACGTGTAGAAAATGGAATAGCAATAACAGCCACTGGAGCAGATGTAGGAAAAATAAGCCCAGAAGATATAGTACTAATAAAAAAAGTGGAAGATGAAATTGTGTATTATGATGGCAAAAAGAAACCATCTTCTGAATCGTTGTTAGCATGGAATTTACTAAAAGATAAGCCAACAGGTGTTAAAATGGTACATTGTCATTGCAGAAAAATAACTTACTCTTTTAAAAACGAATATTGTACAACAAAAGACTATTTTTTATCAAACAACAAGGACCAAATAGAAGAAGTAGAAAATATTCTAATCAAGAACGATTATGTTAATTTAAGATTACATGGACAAGTATTTATTGGAGATACATTTGAAAGTATTATTGGCAATATAGTTTCGAAGTATTGTAGTTTATCAGAAGAAGATGATATTTAAATAAAAAAACATCACGAAGAGAAAGGAAGGAATAAATATGAACAAAGAGTTATGGTTGTTTGATTACAAACAAGCAGAGGCTTACGAGAAATTTAGTAAATCTGAAGATATAAATAATTTAATTCAAAAATATCTTAAAGAAGAATATGATCTTTCTAATAAAATAATTTTAGAAATAGGAGCAGGAAGTGGAAAATTCACAGGCTTTTTATCAGATAGAAGTAAAAAAGTTTATGCAGTAGAAAAAATAGAAAGCTTATTGCTAATAAATAAAGAAAAACATAAAAGCAAGAATAATGTAGAATTTATTTTGTCGGATATTAAAGATGTAAAATTAGAAAAAAATAGTATAGATTATGTTTTTGCCGGTTGGAGTTTAACATCAATGAGAGATATTTATGATCAAGTTTTCGCTAACTTGTATCAAATATTAAAACCAAATGGAAAAATTATAATAGTAGAAAATGGAGGACAAGATGAATTTTGTAAATTATTAGGTATTGAAGAATTTACTGAGCAGATGAAAAATGAATATAAAAAAATGAATTTTAAAGAAAAAGCAACACTTGATACAACAATCAAATTTGCAAATGAAGAAGTGTTTTATGGGGCATTTCCCAATTACAAGAAAACGGTTCTTAAAACATTAAATATAAAACATAAAGTAATAATAATGGAAAAAAATATTGGAGGAAAAGAAAATGAAAATAATAGAATATAAAAAAGGACACGAGGAAAAATTGGATAAATTAAAGGTAAAATTATCAAATCCTTTATCGTTATGTTGGCAAATAACAAAAAAATGTAATTATAATTGCCCATTTTGTTTAAGTGGACAACAAGAGCTGTATGAGTTACCTTTAGAAAAAATAAAAGAAATAATAGATATATTAGCGGCAGCAAATTTAATAAGAATAGATTTTACAGGTGGAGAGCCAATGATGAGAAAAGATTTCATGGAAATTATAAAATATGCATCTTCTAAAGGTATTGAAACATTAATAACTTCAAATGGATCAGTTTATAGTGATGAGATAGCAAAAACATTATTAGAAACAAATACATTGTTGTTAATTTCACTTGATGGGGATGAAAAAACACATGACAAATCTAGAGGAAAAGGTGCTTATAAAAGAGCAGTAGAAAATATAAAAAAATACAGAAAGATGAATGTTCCTGTAAGAATAAATTATTTAATTAGACAAGATAATTTAGATAAAATTGAATACATATATAATTTAACTAAAGAGTTAAACGTTGACAGATTATTTTATATATTTATTGCACCACAAGGTAGAGCATATGAAAATAAAGATTTACTATTAAGTGATGAAGTAAGAAAAGAGTATTTAAATAAAATTAAAAAAATGAAACAGGAATCAGGTGATAATCCATTTATTACTATACAAGATTATTCAGAATTAGGTAATTTCCATTCATGTTTCTTGATAGATTCAAAAGGTGATGTAATATCGCAAGGATATTCGCAAGATGACTGTGTCAATGTAGGAAATATACTTACAGATGGCTTGGAAAAATGTTGGAATAATCCAGTCTTTAATCATAAGGGTCACTTTTTACAATATGCATATATGTTTAATTATTATATGTAATAAATGATATTAAAACCTATTGATTACAAGCAAATTAAATGGTAAAATATAAACAAAAAAAGGAGTGTAAAAATGAATAAAGAAAATAAGAGAATAGGACTATTATTTGATAGTTTAAGAAGTCCATATGATATTGCAAATATAATTCAAGTCGCAATAGCACTTGACTGCGATATATATACTAGTGGAAGTTGTATTGATTTTAACAATAAAAAAATAGTAGGAAAAGTGAATAGTTGGAAAGCAACAACATATCCTAACATTATACATTTTGATAAAATAGAAGATGCCATTAATGTATTACATAGTCAAGGCAAAAAGGTTTATGGAACAAGTCCACATGCAACCAGCGATTTCTATGAAATTGATGCAGTTAGCGAAGATGTAGTAATCGCATTTGGAACAGAAAGTACAGGCTTATCAAAACATGCAATGGAAATGATGGATGGTGTGACAACTTTACCTATGCAAAACTTAGGCTTTCTAACTCTGTCTGTTGCTGTTTCTGCCATTGCATATGAGTTGAATAGACAAATAAACGATAGTTCGAATCATAAATCAAGATAATTATTGTTTAATATCAAAATAATAGTTCATCCTTTATAGGATGAACTATATATCAAAAGAAAAATTGGTAAAAATATGATAACATTGAAACGAACAGAAAACTTGGTGTCAAGTAGAATAACTCTTAGAGAATTTAAACTTGAAGATGCAGAGAATCTTTTCAATAATTGGGGTACAGATGAAGAAATAACAAAATATATGTTATGGAAAAATTACAAAACAATAGATGATGCTGTTAATAGCATTAATTACTATATAGAATGTTATGAAAACAACGGAACATTCAGACAGTATGTAATTGAATTAAATGATACTCATGAATTAATTGGACAAATTAGTTTTACTATTAGTAAAAAACATGAAAGTGCAGAAATAGCTTACTTATTATCAAGAAAATATCAAAGAAAAGGTTACATGAAGGAAGCCATAAATGCTTTGAAAAAATATTTAATTAATGAATTAAATTGCACAAGAATAAGTGCTGAAGTAATGGTAGAAAACACTAGTAGTATAAAATTACTAGAAAAATGTGAGTTTACTCTAGAAGGAACAGAAAGATTAAAATATAAGAAAAAAGATGGTAAATTTACAGATGTAGTTATAATGACTAAAATTGATGAAAAAAGATAAGTAAAAATAATAAATATTAACATTCACTAATGATGAAAAAAACATCTGATTTTTATTCATAAAAAAAATTATAATATAACTATGTAAACGAAGATGGGCCTTGGAAAGCCTAACAGTTATGTATTCTAAAGAGGGATCTATTAAGATAATTAGAGTGGAACCGCGGGATTTTTATCTCGTCTCTAAAACTTATTAGTTTCCTTTTTTATTTTAAGGAGAGTGAAAAAATGGAAGAATTAACAATGAAAGACTTAGTGAACTTTTGTAAACAATATGGTTTCATATTTCAAGGAAGTGAAATATACGGAGGACTTGCAAATACTTGGGACTTTGGACCAGTTGGGGTAGAGTTAAAGAAAAACCTAAAAAATGCATGGATGAAGAAATTTATTCAAGAAGACATAAACAACGTTGGCTTAGATAGCGCTATATTAATGAACCCTAAAACATGGGAAGCAAGTGGACACTTGAGCACATTTAGTGACCCATTAATTGATTGCAAAGAATGTAAAACTAGATATCGTGCAGATAACTTAATTAATGACTATACTAATTCAAACTTAGGAGATTCTCTTACAAATGAGGAAAGAGTTTCATACATTAAAGAAAATAAGCTTCCATGTCCAAAATGTGGAAAATCGAACTTTACGGACATAAGAGAATTTAACCTAATGTTTAAAACATTCCAAGGCGTAACAGAAGATTCAAAAAGTGCAGTATATCTTCGTCCGGAAACTGCGCAAGGTATATTTGTAAACTTTATGAATGTACAAAGAAGTATGAGACTTAAAGTACCATTTGGAATTGGACAAGTAGGTAAATCATTTAGAAACGAAATAACTCCAGGTAACTTTATATTCAGAGTTAGAGAGTTTGAACAAATGGAGTTAGAATTCTTCTGTAAGCCTGGTACAGAATTAGACTGGTTTAAATACTATAAAGATAAATGTAAAAATTTCTTATTAAGTTTAGGCATCAAAGAAGAAAACCTAAGATTAAGAGACCATGACAAAGAAGAGTTAAGCTTCTACAGCAACGCAACAACAGATATAGAATATAAATTTCCATTCGGATGGGGAGAACTTTGGGGAATAGCATCTCGTACTAATTATGACCTTTCTAGACATATGGAAGTATCAAAAGAAAAATTAGAATATCTTGATCCAGACACTAACGAAAAGTATGTTCCTTATGTAATTGAACCATCTCTAGGTGTAGAAAGACTATTCTTAACAGTACTTTGTAATGCTTACACAAAAGAAACACTAAGTGATGGAACAACAAGAGAAGTAATGAAGTTTAATCCTGGAGTTGCACCATACAAAGTAACAGTATTACCTCTAGTAAAGAAATTCCATAGTGAAAAAGCACTAGAACTATATAAAGAATTATCTAAACATTTTATGACAATGTATGACGAAAGTGGTAACATTGGTAAAAGATATAGAAGAAGTGATGTAATAGGTGTACCTTTTGCAGTTACAATAGATGATGAAACATTAAATAACCAAACAGTAACAGTAAGAGATAGAGATACAATGGAACAAATAACACTAAAAGTTGAAGAGTTAGTTGATTACATAAATAAAAAAATAGAATTTTAATGGAGTAACTATGAAAATAGAAAACGAAATAACTGTATTAGTTAAAAGTGACTATAGTACTATAAAAAACATTAGACTATAAAAAAATATTTCAAATATATGATAAATGTATAGTATTCTCAAATAAAAATATAGATTTAGTTGTACAATTGGTTAATGATGAATACATATTTATAGAAATAGAAACTAATAATAAATATACTAATGCCGAAGAATTAAAAGAAATAATAAACAAATATAATCTTCCAATAGATAAAACTAATTATTTCGTAAAAAAAGCAGAAATCATGTTAAAAAAAGTATTAAAGACAAAGTAACACTAGAAAATAACACAAGTTCTGTCAAAGAAGAAATCAATCCTGTTGAAAAAGAAAATAATAAAGAAGAATTACTTACTAATGTTGGACTAGACCTAAAAAAAGCATATGAGTTCTTTATGGACATAGATACTCTT
>ERZ779932.56-NODE-56-length-44832-cov-2.673895_pt1 | contig 44832 bp, 73 predicted proteins | sample MGYA00511064_ERZ779932 | MGnify/ENA primary metagenome ERZ779932 (study PRJEB29588, sample SAMEA1966821) | human gut metagenome | biome: human gut; feature: human-associated habitat; material: faeces | place: Denmark | collected 2008/2010 ...
ATTAATTTTGTTTTTCGGCTCGTTTTATATCGTCCATGCAGCACTGTTTACAAATAAGCAGAAAACAATAACACTTTATTAATATACACTCTCCTCAAGTACCTCATAGAAATCCTCAAAGGTCTTGCGACAGCAATAAGGATCTATTATCTCAACCCCCTCTGCCTTAAGCCCCGGCAAAGTAAATGACATGGCTACGCGATGATCGTCATACGTTTTAATTTTACAAGGCTTAATACACTCTGCCGGATAAATCCTTAAGCCATTTTCAGTTTCTTCAACCCTCACACCTAATTCCGCCAGGTTTTCCTCAATGGCGTTTACCCTGTCACACTCCTGCAGACGGATATGTGAAATGCCTTCTATTCCTACAGGCTCATTTGCAAACGGCGCAATCGCAGCAAGTGTCAGCGCCTGGTCTGAGAATGTTGACAAATCCCAGCTTCCGCCATGTATATGAGCATTCTTTGGTGGCATACACACTATGCCGTCTGCCTCGTCGGAAATTGTGCAGCCCATATCCGCAAGCACATCAAGAAATGCCACATCTCCCTGCAAGCTGTTCTGGTGCACGCCCATCACCTGTGACTTAACATGTAAAAGCGGGCTCATTGCATAAAAATAGCATGCAGCCGACACATCCGGCTCTATATCATAGTCTAAGCTTTCATACGCTGCTTTCTTAGGAATAATAAAGCTGTTATTCTTTTTGTCCTGCATCACATCAAGCCCAAACTGCTTCATCATAAGACGCGTCATCTCAACATATGCCATACCATGCGTTCCTGTGACATTAATCGTAAAAGTCTTTTCCATCACCATAGCCGAGATAAGAAGGGCACTCAAAAACTGGCTGCTCTTGTCTACGTTTATATCAACAGCATCAGCATACTCCCCTGTATTTCCGATGGTAAAAGGAAAATGATATTCGTTCTCATCATACTCAATATGGGCACCCAGCTTTTCAAGCGATACAAGCAGATCCTTCATAGGACGCTTCTTCATCTGCTCAGAGGACACTATATGGTATCTGCCCTTTGACAGTCCAAGAAGAGCTGTAAGAAAACGCGCAGCGGTACCTGCACTTCCCACATCTATCTCAGCTTCATTCTTTGGTATCCTGCCTCCAAAGCCTGTTATTGTTATTTCTCTTTTATCCTCATCCACCAAAACCGGAAATCCCAGACGAATCAGTGCATCTATAAAATGTCTCGAATCATCACTAAAAAGACACCCTTTTAAAACGCTGCGCCCGCTTGCGAGTGCAGCGATTAAAAGGGCCCTGTTTGTGATACTCTTTGAGCCAGGTACACTGGTTACTATATCATGTGGATGATTTACTTTTTTTACTTTATAAATCATTGAAAATCTGATAAATATCAATCTTGAGTGCATCAGTGTCTGTCATACCGATAAACACAGCACCATAGTGATATACTCCTTCTTCACTGTCTGTTCTTCGTACAATCTCGACAACCGCATCCACAACCTCCTTGGTCCAAATTTGGATCCTGGTGTCATAATATGTATGTATATCGAGAGGTATACTTTCAATCAACATATTAGTATATATGATTGATTTTTACAAGTAAAATTTATTCAGCTGCCTCATCGTCCATATGCATATCGTTTGTTATAAACATCGCATCCCCCATGTAGAGGGCGTGCCTTCATTTCACTACTTATGTACCGCTACTTTGTAGCTCCTTCTTCCTATTATAATAACCGACTTTGCGCCAGTTGGCAAGTCAGTAGTTTACTTTTCTTCCGCAGGTGCAAATAACTCACTTGTTCCGTCCAGAACTTGCTTCTCCTCATCCATCTCAAAGAACCACCCAAACAGTTCGAGGGCTTCATACCCTTTCAGCAGTTTATCCGCCTTTTCTTTGGCGTAGCGTCCGCTATAATCATAGGTTTCTCCTACAGTAATCATCGACCCATGCAGAAACACAAGCATTTGATGTGTGATGCTCAATCCTTTGAATGTCTCATTTGCCTGCTTTCTCTCTTCTTCACTGTACTTCCACTCATCGCCCTCCAAGAAAAAGCCTCTCGCAACCGAACCGTACAGACCATAACCAATCAGCACCAGGGCATCCCAGATTTTTTCTCTCGCTGCATTTTCGTCTTTAAGAGCCGGGATTTTTCCAGAGATAATTCCGGCAATAAATTCCTTCCTTCTGGAGGCACTTCCCTTCAAAATCTCTTTTATTTCCTTCGACTTTCTTTCCTGCTCTTTCTTCGCCAGTTCTTCTTTTGTCGGCTTCTTTTTTTCCTTCGGAGCTTTCGTAACGATTCTCAAATCTCGCCACATCTCATACCAGTACATCTGCCCTTTCTGCTCTGGCAGATTGATTTCATCCGGAACATCGTCTGCTAAGTTGAACTCAATCACTGTTTTCCATTTCCCATTGTACATCTGCTGCGAATACTGCTCCGGTGCTTTCTCTACTCCCATCTTTTTCAGCTTCGCTTTGAGCTTCTTTGCATTCTCTTTCTTCTTGGCATTTGTAATCTCATTCTGAACCCGGCTCACAATATCTCTGGAACTGCTGGCCTTATCCAGAATCTCATTTCGCATCTCTACATCCTTGATTTTCTCCAGTTCGTACAGGTCTTTCAATGTGAGCTGAAAAGCATCGTCCTGCTGCTTCTCTTTCAATTTCTCCTGGTCCAGCTTCGCAATATTCAGCCTATGCCGGACGGTTGATTTACTGAATCCGGTCTTTTCTGCAATCTGGTCTTCCGTATCTCCCAAATCGAGCATCATCTGGAATCCCTGGGCCTGTTCCTGGATGGTAAGGTCTTCACGTTGAATATTCTCCAACAGCATGATACCTACCTGCTCTTTACGGGAAATCTTGCTTCTAATCTGGCATGGAACTTCTACCAGGCCTGCTAATTTTGCCGCCTCCAGTCTTCTATGTCCTATCAATGCATGGAAATCACTGATTACCGAAACCTTATCGGCATCCGGCTGATCTTCCGGGTCTGCCGTCAATGCACTTGCCGGAATAACCGTCAAGTTCTGCATGACTCCATGCTTCTTCATTGATTCTGCCAACTCTGTCACATCTCCGAGGTCTTTTCTCGGATTATCCGGATGCGGATATATATTCTCCACTCTGATTTTTACAACTTCACTGCTTTCCATTACTTTTCCTCCTTTTTCTTTTCAAATTTCAGACCCAGCTTTTTCCCGTCTTCCAGAATCCTCTGCATCTCTGCCTCATACTCTCCAGCACTCCGCACCGGTGCAAACGTCATTCTAGTGCCGCTCTTTGTTGGTTTTCCCATTTTCTGTAGTACCGCGCCTTTTGTCTGGAGTTCATCCAGTCTGATGCTGATGACTGCAATCTGATAGAATCTCTCTTTCTCATCGAACAGCTTTTTTGTCATCCCCGGAAACATCGTCTGATATTTCATGATTGTGATCTTATGTTCCATCATCGCCCTCCTTCACATTACTCCGCCGGGAACTCATACACGATGTTCTTCTTGTACATTGCCGGTCTTGTTGCCTGGGCCGCAGTGTCGAAGAACTCAACCGTATAACATTCATTTTCATATGCTCCGCAGAAATCTTTCAGCACCTGCAAGCACCGTTCCTTTGTCTGATACTCTGCAATCTCTTCCAGACAACCATCAGATATGCAAATTGTGTGTCTGGCGGTTCCCTTCTTTCCCTTGTGGTTTACCTGTTCTGAATATTCCAGGGCGTTAAAGGCTCTTCCGAACCACAACACCTTTTCTTTATTCTGGCTTACAATCAGCATCTTTCCCTTCCTCCCGCTCCCAGAACTCATTTACAACTTCCTGCACTACTGCATATTCCAGATCGCCGTTATTCTCCAGCATTCTATCCTCTAACTTCTCAGAAATAGAAACAAACACCTGATCCGGAAATTCATCTGTATCCTCTCCTGCCGCAGCACACACATCTTTTCCCCATTGCACTTTTTCAGACTTTTTTCTTTCCTCGTATTCATATTCTGCATACGCATCCGCAAGGTCCAGAACCGCATTCAGTTTATTGTTATCCGGCTCATCCTGGAACATATCTTCCAACTCTCTCATAAACTCTTCTCTATCCATTTTCTCACGCCCTTTCATTCCATTTTTCTCTTGCCTCTTTCTGTGCAAGCTCCTTCTGCCCGTTCCAGTCCTTCACTGATACATGAGGTCCGAGACTTCCACACTTCGAGCAACAAATTCTATATCCGTTGTTACCCATCCTGCGGATTCCCACTCTTCTATCTCCGCAGCCGCAGAACGGGCATGGTTTTAGCTTTACTAACTTATTTTCCATGATTCCTCCTATCTGCCCTTAATTTTCTCCGGCACATCTTCTTGAACTGCCACATCCCTGCAGAACCGCTCCGAACAACTGAAATCCGTAAATGAACCCCTGCATTTCTGACTCTATCGCCACATCGTATACCGCAGATGTTATCGCCGTATCAGCTTTCGCCCCAGGAACCTGTGCCTCCATAACCGCTCTCAGCCGTTCGTAGGCCTGCGTCAGTTCTGGAATCTCCCGGTTTTCGCCCTTCGGACCGGTAATAAACTGATTGAACAGTTCCCGGACGTCCTTGTATCCACTCTCTGCATCCTCTACCAGTTTCTGGCCACTTACCCGACAGCGAAGTTCTTTTTCCATCTTCTCAATGCCGGTCTTCTTTTTCCCGTAGCATCTATCTCTTTTCATTCTCGTCAGATAGAGCTTGCAGGCTTTTTCAGTCAGTTCCCACATCGGGTACTCCTGGTGTCTTGCCTTGAACTGTGCCATTTTGAACTCTGTCTGCTCCATCGGTTCCAGTTCCACGATAAACTGTGCGATTCTGCGATATGTAACCGAATGGTATTCCTGGAACATGTCTGCCACCTCCCGGCTTGTCATGATGGTTTTTCCAACCTCCACTGGTTTCTTCTCTTCCTCACATACATCTACCACTGCCATCTGTGAGATGATCTTCTTTACATCCTCCATCAATTCTACAATCTGTTCGCTTCTCTTCATAATCTGCCTGCCCCTTTCTTCAAAGCACATAACGTACAACACGCTCCGTCGAGATTGCTATGGTAAATCACGCCTGCATCCTCCGGTCTTTTCCAACAAAGTGCTCCACATACCGGGCAACGCACCTTTTCCCATCCTTCTTTTCCTTCCGGCACATTGGCTAACAACGGCATACACAGCCAACCGCCTCTGTCCGATTCTTTCCTTGGTTCAATCTTCATACCGCTTCTCCCCTATCTCATCCAATAATTTTTTCAGCTCTTTTACAACCGGATGCCAGCTTCTGGTTCCTCTCACTCTCCGGTACACATCCGCCAGAACTGCATCGCCGCCAGGAACAAAGGCTTCCATTCTGGCCTGTGTCATTCTCATATCATGGAACCCATCCGTAAATCTAAGCTCACCTCTGTCTTCGTATAAAACTACTCTCTTTGCTCCCAGGCGGCCCCAGTCTTTGACGTTTACTGTCCGTCCTTCTCTATTCATCACGCATCTTCCTCCTTCGCAAATTTGCTGTTGAGGCTTTCCATGATTGCCTCCAGTCTCTTCGCTCCGATTCCCGGCGTCTCACTGATTGCTTTCTGCACTTCCGTAATATCAATCCCAGGAACCGACTTTCTGCCCTCTTCATATGCCGTCATATAAAGATTCTTACAGAACGATTCAAATTGCTGCCGATCCATTTTCTTGACTCTCTTGTAATCTTCTCTTCGGAGCAGATATCCTGCCCCGGTTGTCATGTTTTTTGCTTTGTTCATACTCTTGCACCTCTACTTTGCCAGCTTCTTCATCGTCTTAAAGAACTTCTTCATGCTCTTCATAAATTTCTTCATACCGTTTCGCCTCCTTTATGCAAATGGAATCCTGGCGTCAAACCAGCCGCCGTGTTTCTCAATCACCTGCTCAATCACTTCAACTGGCACATACGGGTACACTGCCTTTGTCGGTTCTGTCGGATCTTCAATATACGGCATCAACAGCTCTTCTTTCTGACTTGGGTATCCGACTTCGCAAGCTGCATATTCTCCGCTTTCCAGATTCATCCGTGGCTCACAATACAATCCACCTCCAGCCTGGACGCTCATTTCAAAACCATCTGCGCAGAAGATATGAGGTCTCGGAGCCTGTGTAATCCCACACAGCAGCTTGTATGTCTCACGCAAAAACGTTTGCACACTGTCCCGTTTTTTGAACTTCTCAACATCTACAAACATATGAGGAAAGCAGTTTCCGCAATACTCCCAGATCTCTTTTCCTCTTACAGCGAATGTTGCATATGTACCGCAGTTCTTCATCGTCTTCGGGTTGATTGCATGACTATGCGGCTCTCCTACCTGGAAGTAATCCCTTGTCATTGTCCGTGGTGGAAGGATATCCAGGAAGTAGTCTGCTACTCCCTGGTCTACCATATCTCCCGGCTTGCAATATTCATCCCAGCTGTTGCAGCCACTATTGTGCCATCCTTCGATTGTCTTCAGCTCTTCTCTTGCCATTGTCCCTTCTCCTTCTTAAAATGCTTCAATAATGTTCTCAACTTCGCAGGTTCCAAAATCAATATCGCAGTCATCACAGTGCCATGATTCGCAGCTGAAATTATTCAGTGAGACTACATTCTCCTCAACCGTCAAATCCACCGTAACGCCATCACTCTTGCATACTTTTCCACACATCGGGCATTCACACGCCATTATAAATTTGTTCATTTTAGCATCCCTCTCTTTCTCTGATTTCTGTCGAAGCCTTATCCAGAGCTTTCAGCATTACTGGTGACGCTTTCAGTTCTTCCCAGGTCAATCCCAGGCAATCCAGTGTATCTTCGAGATCTCCGGTGTATCCGTACTCATGGTTATCCAGCTCAAACAGGAACATCTGATACAAGAACCCTGTCCCGTCCGTATCTGACTTCTTAGCTGCTTCCAGCTCGGCATAGTGCCGTTCAGTAACTTCATGGTAGTAATCTCTATCTTTCTTCTGAAGGAATCCACCGACCGGAAGTCTTACAATCTTGTCCTGATCCTTCTCCGGATCAAGCCCCCATCTCTCCATCATTCCTCTAAACTGTTCCATCGAAAATGCAAACCCTAACGGTAGTTCGTTGAATTCTTTCTGCTGTCTTTCTCTTAACTCTCTGTAACTTTCCATCTTATCTTACCTCCTCATACATAAGCATCTTGGTAGTGTCAAACTTCATCAATGGATATTCGCAATAACCACTTCTTCTTTTCTTTCCAGTTCTTTTAGCAAATCCATTCTTTTCCAGGAATGCCACCGCCCACGGGCAATTATTCGCATCCACATATGCTTCATCTTCTCTCAGCGAATGATCGACTAAGCAAGTTGTCACCCTTGCAACACAACCATCATTCTGATTCCAGATTGTCAATGAAATGCTTCCATCATGCCAGTATCTTTCAACTCTCAGAAAACATTCTTTGTACGTCCGGTAATTAGTCTTGACATCTAAAGTTTTCATGCTTACTTCTCCTCCAATCCGATTTCATGTCTCATGGTGAACTCACCTTTTCTCAGTCTTCCAAGCTCCCATCCGGAATCATACACACTGAATGCTACATACCCATCTGCACCGAAAGTCAAACTCCCCAGGTTCTCCATGTCTCTGTCCTCTAAAAGCTTCTGTAATGCCTCAATATGAGGAATCGCTTCTTTGCAGAACTCCTTAAACTCCGCTTCGTTGAATTTCTTTTTGCTCATGTTCGTTTCTCCTTTCATCTCTCACAGTAATTTGCATCAATAACTTTTCCATCGCTGTATGCGAATAAGTCATAGCAGAACCATCTAACATCTCTTCTCTTTACAAACCAGACAATTCCAAACCGGTCAATGTAACATCTGTTATCTTTGCTCACCTGGCAAGCAGAAGCGTCCCGGTTGTAATAAGCATTCCAGAACAGTTCATGTAACTCATTCCCTATTCTGATCTGGTCTGGCTCCGGAAGCTCTTGATACTGTTCTTCTGGCATTGCGAGTCGGTTAATTCTCTCTTCCCTTTTCTTTCTTGCCAGCTTAGCTTCCTTGCCGTATGTGCTTTTCCACAGGCGATATGCTTTTTCTTTTGACATGTGATCGCAATCCATGTAAATCTGCTCAATCTTCAAGAACTGCTCATATGTCTTTGAATTTTCCGGTGCTCCGGTTCCTTTCAAAAATTCTGAATACATCATCTGATCTGTTCCTCCTCACTTACCCCTTATGCTCTGACTGCCTGCTCGAATTTCTTATCCGGTGCATTGAATGTTGCTCTCTGATACACATATGAATCACCAACAAACTGTCCTTCGATATGTAATTTCTTGTCCATCCCTCTTCTGATTGATACGACTTTTGAAGAGCTCCAAGTCTTGACTGTCTCTTTAACTGCCCCTTTTTCAATTTCGTCTGCTGTAAGCTTTCTGCCGATCTGTCTTTCAATAACCTCAACCATTTTCTTTGTAAATTTCATATCGTTTCCTCCTTGTGATTTGTAATTGTTTATCGTGACGTTATCGTAATCTGCATCTGCTTACTTTGTCAAGCAATGTTTTTACAAGTTTTTCATTTTTTGTGTGCTCTCGCAAAGCTACTTCTTCACAAACACAACCTTGTATCCCAGGGCGTCAACAATCTTCTCAAACTTCGTGAGTCTCATGTCTCTTCTGAGAGAATCGTTCAGTGTCTGTCGATGGATTCCCATCTTCTTTGCCACCTCTGCCTGTGTGGTGTTTTCTTCAATCAGTCTTTTCAGCTGTTCATTTAATGACATTTCTTTTCTCCTTCCGTCTTTATTTTCTTTTTAGGCTTCTATGCAGCTGGTTCCGAAAAAATATATGCTGTACATTCTTTTGGAACCGGTTATGCCTCAATATGGACTTCTTAATCAGCGGTACACATTTGCTTACCGTCTGGTAAAAAAATTATCCGAAGACTTCCTCTCCGAACAATGCATACTGGATAATCGCATCTGCACACCAAGCATCAATACAAGTCGTATCTATCGTATAGTATCTGTTGCTTACGTCTTTCTCAAGGCATTCGTATCTAGGATCATGCAAATACATTTCGAGTCCCTTCATGAACTTTTCTTTGTTCAGCGTATACCATTCTGTGTCTTCATCATCGAACGGCTCACACACATGAATCTTCAGCTCTCCTCCTCTGGCGATCTGCTCATGCCCCCAGGATGCTACTCTCTTATCTTTTTGGACTCGAGCTGAATCACACCAATAAGTAATGCCTCCTTCAAGTGCCGAACACATGATATCGTCCACGTTTTCCTCTGTAACAATGACTCTCTTTCCGGACTTATTGTGCTTAATCTCTCCTACTATCTTCATTTTCTCCATGACTTACTCCTCCCATATTTCATTCGCTTCTCTCTTACAGTCTCGCTCTGTGTAATAATCATACAGAAACTCTTTCTGTGCTTTCGTCATATCTCTTACCAGGCTTCCTGTTGCAAATGCAACTCCCTGTGACGGGTTATGAAGTAGCACCCACCCTCTATCAACAAGCCAGTCCCCGGCTTCGAATATTTCTTCATACTGCTCCGGGAAATTTTCTTCCACATATCTGTCTGCCCAGCACTGGCGCTCTCCCCACTCGACTCCATGAAAAGTGCCGTCCGGTTCCAGCCATCCATAATCTGCGGTAGTATGCTCCTTAACATCCATCATCCGTTTTAAGAAATTATCAATCTGCTGTTGCTCCCGGTCTTCCCGTGTTTCCATCCCAAGCTCTCTCCGCACTGTTCGCTGTTCACTTTCCGGAAGACGCTCCATCGCAACACAAAATTGTTCATTCAGTTCATTCAGTTTTTCCTCCGCTTCCCGTCTTAACTGTGGAATTTTCCAGATATTCATACTTCGTGGTAACGACTCCTCTTCCCCTGGCTCATATATTTCCAGGTGATACGTGCCATCTGCTGTACTGCCTCTCAGTGCAGCTCGTCCAAGCAGAATATCTTCTGCATATCTCCGGATCTTGGCTTCTGACGCATCCGTACCTGTCATGCAGTCTTTCAGAATCTCCATGACTTTCTCAATGCTCTTTTCGCCAGAGTAAAACCACTCTCTTGCGATCTGAGTAATGAACTCTCCAGTTATGCCGAACGTAAGCGTTCTCTTCTCTGCTTCCACTTTTACTCCTCCTGCTCTTTTCTGGCATGCTTTGTTTTCAACAATTCTTCATTCTGCTCTGCATACGAATAGTAGCTATCTTTTCCGATTATCACATGGTCAACAACCGGTATTCCGAGTAGTCCTCCTGCTTCTACCAGCCTTTTCGTCAGCGAATCGTCTGCTGCTGATGGCGTGCAAATTCCACTTGGGTGATTATGTACAACTGCAATCCCATTGCATCCACTTACGCATGCCCTAACAAAAAATTCCCTCGGCGTTGTCATGCAGTTGTAAGCCGTCCCATGTGCTACCTCGAACATCCCTATCACTTTGCATTTTACGTCCAATGCTAACATCCATATATGTTCTTCTGGCAAGTCTTCCGCATTGCATCCAGTCATAAACATTCGTGCTATTTTGTCTGGAGTATTCAAAACCTCGTCCGCATAACTGAATCCACTATTTTTCTTTGCCAAGACTGGCTTTCTTTCTCCATCAAGCAGCAGTTCATACTCAATTACTCTCATCCTTAATCCTCCCGGTAATCTTCGTAATCAATTCCAGCTACATCACAGATACTTTCGTAATCCGTGCCATTCTCATACATATTCTTGATCGTCTGGCCGTGAATCGTTCCATCCCATATCCGGATCATGCGCTCAATCGCTTCATCCAGTCTGCTGTTTCTCACACCTTGCATGTAATACCTCCATCTCCTAAAATCACATACTTCAGATCCTTGTTCCCATATGCCATATCCAGCACCGCCGGTATCGCATCTTCTGTGCTGCTGAACTTATCTCTGAACAGCTCTGTCAGCATTACCTGTCCTCCGTCACATTCCGGCATACCGGAACTTAACTCATGCTGATCGTAATAGATATAATCCACATAGCCTTCCGCTTCGTCTTCATCCAGCAGATTCGTTCCGTTCCCTTCAGCAATTCTTACAATCTCTCTTGCTGATGGCACATAAATAAACACATCTGCATATCTTGTTTCTTCCATCTCTCTGCTCCTTTCTCAAATGTAATAGCAACTGAAGTTCCAGTGATGCCCGAATTCATAATACAATCCATACTTTTCAAAAATCTTGTCAAAGCCTTTTCTGATTGCCGGGTATTCATCGTAGTAAAGCATCTCACATACTGGTCCTTCAAAACTCATACTGAGGATATGATTTGGATTCACATACTCAAAGTAATCTCTCGGATCCTGGTCTTCTTCCTCTATCAGATGCTCCCTGTCGTTGTAATGGTACTTTCCTGTCTCTCGGTCACGTGTCGTAAATCTCTTTCCGTTGAAATAGATGTTTACATCCTGCCACATCCCATTATCCAGAAGATATTCTCTAACTTCTTTTGCCAGGGCTTCAATTTGCTCCGGTGTTAATCTTGAAATGTTGCTCATGCTATATTCTCCTTTCTTTCTCTTTTCTTGATAAGTCTTACCGGGTACTGCGGCTGATTCTCTCTGTACTCTCTGAGTCTTTCCAGCCCTTCTTTTCTGGTATACTCTGTTAAGACGTACTCCCAACCGTATCCATAATTTCCTTCCAACACCCAGGTATCTACTGTCTTTCTTACATACATAGCTTTTCTCCTTCCTAACACATTGTCTCAATTGCAATTTCATTGTAGAGAACGTATCTCTGTGCTTCTTTAATGGTCTTGAATTTCAGAAGCTCCAGGAATGGTCCGTAACAGAATCTCTGTCTTCCATCTTTCTCGACTTCCAGGTTGTATTTCTCTTCTCCCCGGATATCCTGCTTGCACATATCGCTCACGTAATATCTCTTTCCTGTATTGCTCACAAATCTTCTTCTACCATTAACTGTCACTTTCGTGCCCTCCTTTGTTTTGTAATTGTTTATCGTGACGTTATCGTAGTCTACATTTGCTTACTTTGTCAAGCAATGTTTTTACAATTTCGGGCAAAAAAAATTACAGCCACGCTTTATCCGTAGATAATGTGCTGCAAACCATCTTCAAACTCTTCATATCTCTTCTTCAGAATATCAAACACACAGTAGAACGACTGCATCTTCTCGCTGGCATCTGGTGACAGGTAATCGTAATAATAGCTATCCATCATTTCCATAAGGCTCTTAATCTTCCCCGCCTCTATTACGGCATCTTCCAGGGTGATACTTTTCGGAGATACCACAATCTTCTTCACGTCTTCCTGGAGCTTTTCCGGAATCCCAGGGGCTTCCTCTGCTATCTTTTCTTCTTCCTCGCTATCCGCTGGATCCGTAACTGGTGTCTCGACTGCATCAACAATCTTTTCTTCTTTCCACTCTGTCTCAGCTTTTACCTGGCACTCTGCCACATACAGATCATACAGGATATTCACTACTCCCATCGCAAGCTTCATTGCACTCGGTCTGGCAATTCCCATGTCGCAGAATCTGGAAACGATTGTCATTGACACGCCCTGCTTCACAAGACTGTACTGGAAATTCTTATCCTTCCTTCTCTTCGCAATCTCCTCATATGTCTGTGCGATTATATCATCGTCCTTCACAAACTGTTCTACCAGGGCTTTGATCTCTTTATCGGTCAGAAACCTCTTGCCATTATTCTGCTTTCCAAGCTCATTTCTGGAATTGCAATTCTTCAATTCCTGGTGCACCATTTCATCTCCGCATCCAGCAAAAGTACATCTTGTTTCATTCTCCTCCGGAGCTATGATTACTTCGCAATGCTGATAATGTTTCAATCTTCCCATCTTTTTCTCCTTTCTCTCGGTTTTCGAGCATAAAATTACAGCCACCGCAGCGACTGTAATTCTGGTTTACTGTTCCAGCTCTCTCTTCTCTTTTTTCAGCTCTTTCAGTGATACCGCACTGCTTGTTACTTCTACTAAGCATGTGGCAAGGATCGCCACCAGGAGCGCTGGACTCATGCCGTTTTTATTCCAAACAATGATTTCAATGCAGATCAGCATCAACGCGAACCAACTGACTTTCTGCAGTCTTCCTGCCTTTGTTCTCTGTTTTTCTTTTCTAAGCTCTGATTTATTCATTTACAACTTTCCTCCTTTATGCTAAACTCAAATGGCAAGGGAGCCGTAGCTCCCAAGCTTTTGAGCTTGCTTCTTTGTTGATTACTTGAAGCAATCGGCGATTGCCGTTACCAGCGCTGCTATCGAAGTTATTGTTCCCGCAATAATACCAGCTATGGTGGCGGCAATTTTCGCCTTGAGGAACTGCTTTTCAAGCAGTTCTTTTTCTTTGTCCGTTTCCGGCTTTTTCTTCCGTTTTCCCATTGGACTGCCCTCCTTTTTTATTCCGATAAATCTATGGGATTGATTTATCGTATCGTTATCGTAGCAGGCTGTCTCGCTGGCAGTCAAGCAATATTATTACAAAAATTTGTCCTAAAACATCATCCGCTCAACCAGTTTTCTAAATGTAAACCGAGATATGTTCAATATCTTCTCCGTCTTTCCACGAAAGTCCAGCCTCTTCCAACATTTTTTTCATGTCATCGCAACTCCATCGTGTCCACCGATGTTCTTCCCAAGACTTTTCTGGTTCTCCTACAGCACCGCCAAAATCATAATCACATATCTGCTTCATTCCATCGTGGAAAGCAAAAAATGCAAAGTTTCTTTTCAGTCTTTCTACCTGCCGTTCTGTGTGATACTTTCCACATCTTTCAAGATAGCTTTTATTCTCCAGATACAACCAACTATCCCACGGTACTAAAATTGTATGCGACTTCTCAGCTTTCATCATAACTTTCCCCTCCATCAGATTCTTTCAACCGTCACTATACAGCACTCGTTTATCAGTTCAAACAGCAGATTTTCAATCATTTCTTCTTCTGAGCCGCCATACTGTTCACAGTAGCTTTCTGTATCTGAATGCTTCACGATATCCTCTGCAATCTCTTCCAGTCCATCCATTGTTACTTCTTTACCGCACAGATCATTCAGCAGATGCGTGTACTCTGTGCATGTTCCCATGGTGTAATAGGATTCTTTGATACATAAATTTCTAACCTTATCGCCGTAAATATGTCTTACTTCTTTGTATCTTGCCATCTTTATTCCTCCTTGAACGCTTTCTCAAAATCTAATTTTCCACCAGCCGCACTGTCCATAAGATCTTCAATCTCACCGTCAAGTTTCTCCGCTTCCTTCTTCAGAAGTTCAATCGCTTCCGTGATGTTTGCACTCTGGAACTCATACTCGTCCAGAATCTTCAAAGCTGATGCCACTGTCTGTTGCATCTTTGCCTTGCTGCTCAGTTCCATGATGCTCTTATGAATGTTCATCTCTATACCTCCTCAACTTTCGTGTAATCTTCCAGGATTCCCATAAGCGTTGCTTTCCCGATCCGGAACTTCTGTTTATGCCCACATCTGGTTCCCATGTAATTGACAACTGTTCTTTCTGGAAGCTCATGCTTTATGTACTGAATCATGTAGTAATGACCGTCTCCATGGTGGACAACATCTATGAATTTATGCTCATTCCGGTTGTTGCGGTATGTAGCTTTCTCTGTTCTGTTAGCTCTTGATCTTTTAACCATCTTCCACATCTCCTTTATTTGCTCATGCTTTCTCTTAACATCTGAGCATATTTCTGTGCTTCCATTTTCTGTGCATCTGAAAGTGTATCGCTTTCAAGGATGTCTTTTAACCAAGCGTTTACCGCCAGGTCTTTCTCTGTTTCATTTAATCCGATTGCTGTATTTCTCATAATCTCTATCTCCTTTTGGAATGTTGTTTTTGTTTTCGTGGCGTAATCGTAACACTCATGAGCGCAGAGCAGTCAAGCAATATTTTTACAATTTGTAATTGTTTTTCGTTACTTGCTTTGCTATGCTTAAGAAAAACGTGTGAGGTGGTCTTATGTACGATGGCAGCGAACAACTGACTTTTAAAGATAAAGAGCTTGGCAGCTCTGTCCTGGACTTCTGGTCATGGGCTTACTCTGACTTGATCCGGAATGTGAACCGTGGAGCTTTTGCAGAATTTATAGTCCTGGAGGCAATGAATAATCAATCCGGTATTACCCCCCCCCGAACAGATTTTCGGGTATCTATGGATGCATACGATTTGCTCAGTCCGGACGGCATACGTGTAGAAGTTAAATCTTCTGCATACATACAAGCCTGGGAAAGCGAACATCCGGCAAGAATCTCTTTCCGCATAGCCCCAGCGAAATCTCTGGACACTTCCGGTAACTACTCAGTCGATTCTCAATACTGCCGGCACTCAGACGTGTACGTGTTCTGTGTCTGGACTGCAATGAGCCGGGAGCAGAACATACTTGATTTATCATTATGGGATTTTTACGTGATCGCAACAAAGACATTAGACCAGAAGGTCCCGAATCAGAAAACAATTACTTTCCAGTCTTTGTTGTCTCTTCAACCGAGGAAGGTTGACTACTTCGGTCTATACGAAGCAATAAGAAGTGAAGCTATGAATGATTGAAAATGGGACGTCATTTGTGACAAAGCACACATATATATTTATATATAATATTTATATTTTTTATTTTATTATATAGCACCGTCATTGTGATATCATTTTTCCAGTCATTCAGCGCATTTGTCCAGATATGCCTTTACATTTTGCCGAGCATTGCGATTCTCTGCTCATGGCAAACCAGAGCAAAAAATCCTGTTTCAAAAGTCATTTTTCAATCATTGTGTATGTCATTGCTGACATCACATTTCCAGTCACTTTATAATAAGGAAGAAACTGATTACATTTGTAACCTCTTTTGTAATATTCCGATATGCCATAGAAAGCCGTAATTTGCTTTTTATGGCTCTTTTGCTTTTAGTGAAGGAGTGTATGCAGACATTCTCTTTGATCCGCTGGGACGCTTTTCGTCAAAAGTGGCTCCGCATTTTTGTTCATTATTTTTCTTGACAAAAATTCTTTTATCTGAACCACTCATTTTCGGCAAATAAAAAATGCCCCAGGCATCCGAAGATACCCAGGGCGTGTGTGACATATTATCCTTGACCAAAAGAGGTGTATTTAGTTTCTTAGTTCCTTGCCCTTTACAGGCTCTTACTTGATGAATACCTGTCCTTGATAGTAGGCAGCCATCCATCCAGACGGTGCTTTCATCCATACATCGTTTCCGACTACATTCACCTCTTTACAGGTGATAACTGTACCGGCATCCAGGCAACCGTCATTGTCTTTATCGTGTTTCTGTCCATCTGCCGTGAGCTGTGAATGCTTCTTGGCAGCATAATTTGTTCCGGGACCAGTACGCACTTTCAATTCTACTTGCAGTGTGTATGCTTTTCCGACTGTATACTGAGGGCTCTTCGCAACCTCTGGTGCAGATGCGTTCTGCTTGCTGTTGTATACAGAGGTCAACTTAGCTTTGCTTACTGGTCCGTATTTTCCATCAACTTCCAGTGCATAGAATTTCTGGAATGCAAGCAGAGCTTTTTCGGTATCTCCACCGAAGGATCCGTCTACTCCGGACTTGCCGCAAGAGTATCCGCAGCCGATCAACATCTTCTGCATCTCTTTTACTGCATCTCCGGAATCTCCTTTCTGAAGATAATTCCTTACACTCACTGTACCGGTATTGCTAACTTCTCCGGTATATCGGTAAACGTACTTCCACGGCTTATTATAATAACTTCGGATGCAGATCTCTCTACCTGTCTGATCTCCAGACTTTCCTCCTGTCGTGGTTCCTTTTTCATTGATACTTGCATGCACCAGCTTTCCATTTCCGCAATAGAACGCTGTATGACCGTTGCCAAGGAGAACATCTCCTCGCTTCATTCCACTTCCGGTTGACAGATTCACGGATGCGATCACATTCTTGAATCCAATATTCGGCAGAACTTCCGGCATATTACCGGTGTACGTTGCACCCTTCGATTTTGCTGGGATTCCGGCGTTTTCCAGGCAATTGATAACCAGCCCGGAACAGTCATAGTTCGGGTTGCCCCAACGGTCAACCTGGTCATAGCCGTGGGTATCATCCAGCGCAATCGCTTCTGCCATTGCTACGGCATTTTCAATCTTACTCACTTTGGTTTCCTCCTTCTGATAAATTTTTAAATATTGCTCACCATAAGAAGCCCTCGCTTTCTTTACGGCTTCTCCGGTATTCTTCGGGGATTCAAACTTCACCAGGAAGATATCTGATGCTTCCTGGACGGAAGTTGCTGTCTTCAGTACATTCCATACACTCTTGTAGCTCTTCTGCAATTCGCTCAGCATGTACTCCGTCTGAGTCCTTGCATCTCCGATGGATACCCCTCTGGACTTAACCAGGTCATACAGACCAGCTTTTCTTCCAGCAGATGTCCACTGGCAGAATCCATAACCATACTGTCTGGAATCTCCAAGCGGATGCAGAAATAATTCTCTCGTAATTTTTCCACTGTCTACCGCTTCGGTGTAGGTATCATCTGTATACTTATGTCCCAACAGCTTTTCGCAAAGATTTTCCAAATTCCGGGGATTCGCTCCGGATTCTGCGTAAATATTCCCCATAGCCGCACATGCACCATATATCGTGCAACCAGCAGCCATCAAAGCGTCAAACAAAATATCTGTGTATGTATTCCGTTCTATTGCCATTTGTAAATTCTCCTTCATTCATAAAAAAGGGGCAGGGATTTCTCCCCACCCGGTCATAAGTATGTGTCCTCTTCTGGGTCCATCTCATCATCATCTTTCGGATGCAACTGTCCCATCTTGTCCATCAGCAAAAATGTCAACGGAACGAACACCGCAAACAAAATTACCAACGGCCAGAAGATTCCTGCTATCAGCAGCAACACTATCACAAGCGGATAATTCGGCTTGTTTGGCTCATAATACATGCCATTGTCCTGGCAGTATAGTTCTTCGTCTTCATCTTCCATCCGGCACAGTGTCCGGATACCCCAGATATAGACCGGCTGACACAGCAAAATCCCCAAAAGGTACACCAATAGGATTTTTAAGCCCATAGCTCCTCTCTCCCTTCTCCGATCAGTTCTGAGAGCCATTTACCTTTCCATCGTCCAAAAGGTCCTTAACTTCCTTGAACCACCAGTCAATAATTTTCAGCAGCACCTCTTCGGACATGATTACCTGCAACCACTTAGGCAGCAATCCTCTTGCCTGCTGTACTACCCATTTCAGTTTCTGTTCTCCCTGGCCGGACTCTTTGTAGATATGTTCAGCGTGCAGGAACAGCTCGTACACCTCTTTACGGATGCCCTCCAGTCCTTTCGCTTTCGCATACTGATATACGACCACTGCTGTTATAACGACCAGCACTGCGATCACCAGGATCAGAACCGGAATCGGCACCTGGTTTAAAAAATTCAATAATTCCATAGAATCAATCCTCCTGTTATGCTTTGTAATCTCTTGATAGTTCCCTGCAGCGTTTATAATTGTTCAGCTGGGGAAATTATTGCCTAAACGCTTTAAAGGCAAATATTGGCGGCTATGCTACTACATTCCGACCTGTGTGGCAACCCAGCCAAGCACGATACCAATAATGGCAGTCACCACATAACCTGTCACTTTTCGCCACATTTCCCCGTCCCTGTTCTCCAGGGTTTCCAGACGTTTCCCCTGTTGTTTCTGTTCCCCAACCATAAGCTCAATACTCTGTGCCAGCTTTTCAACTGAAATCGTTAGAGCGTTGATCTGCTTTGTGTTTTCTTCCAGCAGTTCAATACGTCTGTTCTGCCTATGGTTCTCTGCTTCGATGCTCTTTCTAAACTCTTCGTGCTCAGCTCTTGAAATCACGTCTTCCATGTCCTCACCTCCTTCCAGATATGCTTCTATATCATCGACGTCCGCATACGAGCGGCAATAATATTCTGTGACATCTAGCTCAGACTCTATCTCTTCCAGAGTCTTCTTGCTTTGCTCACGAATCAACATCCGGAGGTCTGTGACATGCGACCACAACCGGGATATGATTTGCAACTTTGTCATTTCCTATGATGTCCTTTCTTGAAAAGATGATAATGTGGCTTCTCTTCTCCGAAGAACCGCCATCGAACCACATCATCCAGGATTATCCCTACTGCTGAAAGGAAAAACCAAAGGATCATGAACTGAGGACATATCTGGCCAAGAACATTCCCCGGCATATTGCTGTAGTCCCACATATTCAGTCCCAGGCATATATTCAGAATCACCCCTGCTATAAATTCAATCAATGTTATTTCCAACGAGGCTATAAGCATCTGCAGGACCAGAGGCATACATCTCCTCGTTTTCTCGTTGATTAAGTCACATAATATGAAGCATATTCCTCCACATACCGCCATAGAAAAAAAATGAGTAGCCCCTAAAGGCTACCTCTACTGCGTAATATAATACTGCTCCTGTGATAAACAGAAGCGTATATTTTAGAAATCTAAGCATAACTCACCTCCGGGTCTATAAAACCATTTTCTTCATGTAGTCTGTCAAGCTGAAATTCTCTCTATTCTTCGGACTGCTCCGGTTCTGTTTTTCTTACAACTAATAATGTTCCACCACTTAATCCTGACGGTAATCCTGTCAGCTTTCCTCCCGAAATACCAAGTGTGATGTTCGTTGCAGTTGGTGACCCGTAAAATGCTGATTTATAATAGTTTACGCCGTTGAAAGCATACATGGTTGTATTTGCAGAACCGCCCCACTGTGATTTTGTAGTCTCATAAGCGTAACCATAAGCCTTGATTGTCCCAGATGTTGTCTTGAAAGATACCGTTGGGTTCGTAACATCAACAAGATACGCTTCGCAGTTGTTATTGCCACCTGATGCAGTTGCTTCATATGAGCCCGTCACACCAAGAATAGAAACACCTTTCTTGATATTGGAAGCAATAATCTTTGCCTGTTCTGACTCACTGATAGCAACTTTCCCTGACCCATTGTGATATCCTTGTGGGATTGTATAGCTTTCCGATTTATTGCTGATAGATTTGTCGACCGCGCCATTGTTCAGCATAGAACCTGTCAGTTTTCCGTCTTTTCCATATGCTGTTTTGCCTGTTAAAATATCTGAAGCAGTAGCGGTAGCATCTGATGTATCTGTTCCTGAAGAAGTTCCTTCCTGAATCTTGACATAATAGTAACCATCTTTCAGCCCGTCATCGGGATAAGCACTTGAATCATCCGAAGAAACATATCCAATGAAGCTTCCTTTTCCTTCTGTATAGGTATTACCGATATCTAATTTATAATAATTTTTCGTAAATCCGGATGGATATGAATATGTATTAGATAATTGATACACAGATTTAGGATGTGTTTCTGCACCTTTTCCTTTGATATAACTAAGTCCGTCACCTAATACAGCTTCTTTTCCTTTCAGCAGAAAATATCCATCATCTGTTGCAATATAGTAACCATATACAAAACCCGAATAATCAGATGGTGCTGTTGTTCCGAGATGTGTGCGTGTAATGTCCCACACCTTTCCAATATGTTTCTTCCAAATATATTCGCCAGAGCCAACATCTTCAAGCGTACCAATGATTTTTGCACCAGTTTTATCGTGAGCAATTTCACCACTTATCAATTTGTCTGGTGTTACTGTATCTTCTGTTAAATCAAGTAATACCTTACCGGCATATTCCACTTTATTTACACTCACGCTCTATTACCCCCGTTATCCAATGGTTACTGTTGTTCCACCTGCCGCATTCTCGGATTCAACATATGGAATCTTTGCAACAGTTACCTGAGACAAACAGTTATATCCTTTATCTGGAAGAATAGTCTGCTCAGTATTTGACGGTGTTATTACTTTGGCCTGAGGCTTCATTCCCTCGCTACCGGACATTTCTCCAACTACTCCAAGGATAGTAATGCCCTCACGAATGTTTTTAGCAACAAGTTTTGCTTTCTCTGTTGTATCAATCGATACTTTTCCAGATCCATCGTGATAGCCTTGAGGAACAACATAATCTCCATCAAGTGTAGTGATAGTTCCAGCTACTGCTCCATTATTTGGCATGGTACCAGTCAGTTTTTTTCCTCTTACATATGAAGTTTTACCTTTAAGGATTTCTGCAACAGCCGCTGTAGCATCACTTGAATCCACGTCATATGTGCAAGTACCGGTCAACAAGTCACCATCTTTTCCATGTGATGTAAATCCTTTTAATATTTTGTCTGCGGTAACAGTATCACCTGTTAAGTCAATCAATGTTTTTCCACCATATACTACTTTGTTAATACTCATATTTTTACAATTCCTTTCCAATAAATACAGTCTGTCCACCTTCAAGATTTGACACCTCGAAAAATGGAATTTCTTTAATTTTTACATTTTCTGCCATAAACTTTTGGCGTGTCGCAAGCTCTTGTTTTTCGACTTTTGGCGTGACCATGTAATCACCCTTGTAGTAATCCACTCCAACATTGTCGGAAACAACCTGTAAATGCTCAAAGTCAACCTTAATCTGCTCATTTCCGGTGCGAAAATCCACGTCCAGTTTTTTGTCAAGCTCGCGAAAGGTTACATCGAGTCTCATCAAATCACTCCTTCTTTCAGGATCCTGCCAACATATACTCTCATGATGTCGGATGCAAGAGCCTCTCCGGCTGTAGTCCGCACTCTTATTTGCATCTCAGCCCGTGAGTGCGGCTGTTGCTGCAATCTCAGCGTGTCCTCCTGTGTCAGAGCCAGTGATACGGATGTTCCGGAACAGCTGCAATCCGACAAGGTTTTTTCCAACACCGTTTTTTCGTCTTGTGCTATCGTGACATACATCTCTGCAATCAGTGATGTGTCAAATGGCAATATAAACTCTAACTTAGGTGTTGTTCCTCTTATCATGCTATCCCCCTCCTAGTATCTAAATCTCACAAGATTAGTATCATCTGACCAACAACCGAATGTATCGTTATCGCCGTAAGCTCTGACACTCACCGTGGCTCCGTCCATTCCATCTGCGATAAAATCATCATTGTAATTGGTAGAGTAAAATGATGTATGTGTTGTATCAAATTCTTCCCACGTTCCGTCAGTCTTTGTGATTCTTACCTTATAAGATGTTGCGTTTTCGACCTCTGACCATTTGACCGCCACGTAGCTGTAGTTAAAATACATTAATGCACTCTTGTAGTAAGATGCGTACTCCACTGTCGGAGTAGAGAGAACGCATTTCTCAAGCCACTTTTTTGCGGCGTTGTTGAAGGCTTCTTTCAAGGCATCGTCTGGCTCGAAATTGATATCCGGAATCTTCACAGATGGTGGATTCAATTTTGGCGTACACGCAAATACGGGTGTCACGCAAGACATGGATAATGCTGTTGCACAAACCACTGCTAATAATTTACTTCTTTTTTTCATGTTGCTTTCCTCCTCTTTAATTACTACCTATTGTTTCAATTTTGGACAGTGCCTGTCCGATCGTTCCCTTGTATTCATAGCGGAAACCATCTTGCAAACCAACAGACGGATATTCATTTCTGTCTGCAGACGTTACATGTCCATAGCTTGCTGTGTATCCAACGGAATCTACATGTTGTGCACTGCTACAATTCATAACATACATTTCAATCATGTTCTTTTCCGTTGTTACGGTAAATGTTGCATTAGTAGCAACTTTAAAAATCCCATCACTCGCTGAAGCTTTTTTCACATATTTTCCTCTTAGGAAATTCAACTTTTTGTAGTCACTAGAATTCGTTACACGAAAAGAACTTACCGGATCTGCTAGAACAATTTCGCCTCCGGCTTTTCCTATTTCATCACTGTAACTGATTGTAAAATCGGGTTTCATTCCTGCAATACCCGCTGGCCAAGTCCCAAGACCCAGTGCTTTTTCTGCGGCCAGATTTGGAGTCAGATTGGAACTGAATTTTTCCCAAACATGTAGATTTACGATATCGTTCGGTGCTGCATCTAAATCGCTTTGTACAGCAGCCACTTTGTTGCTTACAGATGTGATTTTTGCCTCCAGTTCTTTCTTCAAGCTGTCTAATGCAACGGTAATGTTATAGAATATCTTCAGATCGGCAATGGAGGTATGAACAGCATCCTCCAAATCTGTAAGAGAAATATCCCCACCGTCTTTTCTTCTGATGGATACTCTATCTTTCAAGGAATCATTATCTGCACCATATCGTGTAGTATTAGACGTCCAACTCCCAAGACTATTCAAAGAACCGCTGTTTGCATTGTATGTGGTTATTCTTATTTCATATCCATCTGGAGGAGTGATGCTTTCGTTTTTATGCCTGTCATATAATACCGAGACAATTTCTTTTTGTGAATCAACAATCGCACCCGAACTGTTGATTGAGCCATACGAGAAAAACCGCATATCTGCCTTAGTCTCTGTCATCCGTTTTCTTGCTGATGCCATATGAGCTGCAAGAATCGGGAATTGCGTTTGAATCTCTTCTTGGCTTGAACTGATGTTCTTAATCTGTGTCCGCACAGCTTCACCAGCGGAAGGATATTTCGTTCCATCTGCCCCAACTCGAATATCAGTCAATTCACTATTCCCGGATGTATTGTTATTCTCGGCTACGAGGTTGCTGATCTGGTTTCTTGCAACCATATCAATAGCACCGACTTTTCCATCCAAATAGCACTGCTGAATCGCATCATGAATGGCTTGCCGAACATCTTTCCCATAGATTTTTGTTCTTATATTTCTCAGTAATTCCGTTATATCAGCCATCTTATCGCCTCCTACTTATTAAGCTTTCCTGTCAACGTTTTAAAAGCAACACCGAACTCATACACTGAATTGTCCGGCGTCAATAAATCAAGTTCAATTTTGGTACATAAAAAAAACGTATCTATGTCATGCGGTTTAGATACAACTCTTACTTCATCGCCAATTGAAATCAACTCTGTATTTACGTCTACCAAGTGCAAATCTACTGCTTTCACTTTTAGTGATACCGACATTGTTATTCCGTCATTCAGATACGCTTTTCCCTTCGTAAGTAAGTTGTCAGCAGTTGTTACATCATCCCACTCATGAATCTTTGTAATCCTACCGAACAACTTAATTCCTGTTTCGCTTTCAATGTAATCTTTTCCATCATTTACTTCTGCTATGGTCAGCCGGCCTGTTTCATTTCCATCTTCATCTTTTAGCCTTTCGCCAAGAGGAACCAAAACCGTAAACACATTTTCAGCAGTAATATATTCCGTAATGTCGAGCAGATTGCTGCCGAATTCTATAATCTGTGAATTTGTAATCCCCGGCTTTTTCACGTAATCCACATATCTCTTGTCACCAGAAACCCTGGTTCGGATATATCCGCCATGTGTATTCACGAGTTTTTCCTTTATCTCATTCAGAACATTCGGATACACGGTTGAACTGTAATGCACATAATTATTCGGATCAGTTACGGTAATCTCTCCAACTTCAAATTGTTTAGTTTCTTCCACCTGCTCATTATGGCTTGCTATATACTGCTTAAATAATTCTGGGATATCTCCTTGGTAATCATACGGGCGCAAAATCGAATCCACCAAATAAGCAAGTTCTCCTTCACACACTGCTTTCTGCCGCTTATAAAAATCCTTTTCCGTATTCAACAGTCTTCCGTGGAACAACTCTTTTGATTGGACTATTTTCGTAAACGTCTGGCTATAGTAGGTGTAGGAATACATCCGAAACGTTATGGTTCCGGTAGATACTGTGTAGCTTGCATCCGAAAATCTGTAAATTTTAGAATCTTCGGTACCATCTTTTAAATCTCCATAAAAATACGGATACTGTTTAAAATTTGAACATATCTCTGAACTCAGCGATCCTTCTCTATTCAATGGATTTAAGAGCGTAATCATTCCAGTGCCCGGATCTACAGTTACTCCTCCATATATAACCGTTGTCGGAATGGACGTTGCTGGGCCTTTACTTGTTTTATCAACATCCTTCAAAACATACGCAGGATTATCGGACGATACAACTGACACAATCGTAGATAACTTATTGATATTTCCGTAAGCCACATTATTCGGTGGCATTGTAAACTGAAATGATCCAGCTTTATTAAGTTCACTCGTTACTTTTGCCGCCAATAAAGAATATCCATCATTGGCAGAAAGTAACGGGGAGTATATTACCTCCCCGTCCGCATAAACCGTATACATCAGAGCATCCCTCCTTTGTAATCAACAGATACCTTTCCGTTTCCAGTAAAAACCAGTTTATTTTCACCGCCTTTTATAATAATATCTAGTACCTTATTCTCGCCATCTTTCAGATCATATGTCGTATTCTCGAACTCAACCTTTAATCCATCAGTTGCATAAACATAGAATGTTGGCACAACTTCTTTTTGATTACCATACAGGATAAACTCCAATTTTCCATCAACTACCATATTTGCGTATTCTCTAATAACGCCGGTTTCAAAGCTGAATGTATCCCATATCCAATCTTCCAAACTACCGGTCAATTCCATTTTGTACGGTTGGCAAGTAGCGGATATCACTACACTTGCTGTCGTTTCATTTGATTTTGCTGTAGACATTTCCACGGTGCCATCATAGTAATAACACGGATCCGTATCCAACGAAATACGCATTCTTTTTCCATGAATCTTTCCAGCAATATTGCTCGTCAAATCTGACCAATCAGAATAATTGCAATTTCTGGCATCAAACTCGAACTCCAGTTTTCTTGTCCCGTACTGCATTCTTCCCGTAAGGGACTCACTCAAATCAAGAACTCCATCCCCTCCTGGAATATCAATCAGCACTGTCTTAGGGTCAGGTAAGCCAATTGTGATCTTAGAGAGCTTCAATCCCCACTCTTCGTAGGAATGGTACTCTCCAAATTTGATTCCTGTAGACATGTTACACACCTCTTTCTTCCAAGTCGTATCTCTTTCCGAGATTCTCATCAATGTACGGGGTTGTCGCTTCGGCAATTTCTTTTCCATCCAGATCGACATGTACATGTGTTTCGCCTTCGATAACAACATTGGTATCCTTGCCATCAAACGACTGTCCATTTTCCTGGTCAACCTTGTATGTCTGGCTTGTGTTTTTGTCCAGAGTTATTTTTCCGGTTTCAATATTCACAGCTGCCTGCATCTTTTGTGCCAAAGCTTTCATCTCTTTGTTGGTCTCATCTTCCAGCTCTGGCATTTCACCTTTAATTCCTTCTCCAACTCCAGGTGGAATCCACTTACCTACTTCCTTGGCAAATACTTTAGATGGGGAATGAATTCCAAGCGCGCTCTTAGCTCCATCAACAATTCCGGAGAAGAAGCTTCTAACCTGGCTCTTGAACCATCCGGCCGCATTGCTTATACCGTTCCATACTCCTCGTACGATATTTCGTCCAACCTCTGCCATCTTTCCTGGCAATCCAGCCACTCCGCTTGTTACGGCATTTACAAGCTGTGAAGCTGCCGATCTACCTTGTGCAGCCAACTGACTTCCCCAGGAAACAACTTTACTTACAGCATTCGTCAGCCATGTTGCAATTTTTCCAGGCAACTGAGCGAAGAACGTAACGATGGCATTTATTGTATTACTTGCTGCCTGCCGTCCATTGCTCAGCATATTTGATCCCCAGGTAATTAAGTTTGTGAGCGTATTCTGGAGCCATCTAGCCACTTTCCCTGGTAATTCAGAGAAGAATGTGGATACATTCTCAACAACGTTCCTTGCGGCTTCAGATGCTTTCTGGAGCATGTTGCCGCCCCATGTTACCAGCTTATTGTAGGTATTAACCAGCCACGTCCAAACCTTTCCAGGTAACTGAGAGAAGAACGTAACGATATTGTTAATAATAATCGGCACATTTTTCGTTACCCAATTGATAGCATCTACGCCAAAGCTCACGAGCTTCCCGATTACAAATCCCAGGATATAGCCTATTTTATAAGGCAAATTCGAGAAGAAATTCTCAACAGCATTTACAGCATTTTCCGCAGCACTGGATGCCTGTGATAACAAATTAGAAGCCCACGTCTGGACTCCTGCAATTATCTCTTCCAAGAATGCTGAAATCCGTCCAGGTAATGCCTGGAACCAATCTACAACAGCATCAACTACCTCTCCTATTTTGGAAGGTATTTCTTGTACGAATGCAAGGATTTCATCCCAATGTTGCTTAACCGCTATAGCCAGATTTGCTACAGCAAAAACAATCCCGGCAACTACAGCTGCTACAGCCGCAGGCGCACCGAGAATAACAGCGCCAACCGCCGCCAATGCAACGCCAACGCCCATAAGGATTTCTTTTATGACACTGAATCCATTCTGGAACATATCCACGAAGCTTGTGACCGCCAAAATAGCGCCACCAATAATTGATCCGATTCCTGCAATAGAAGTTCCAAATTGAGTAACGAACCCTATTGCTTTCTGTACTGCTCCTCCGATGGAAGATATTATGCTGGCCACTTTCGGGAACTCCAGCTCCAGAACCTCCATTAAGGTTCCGGCTTCGCCTCTCCATAAGGAAAATCCTTCAACAGCTTTCCCAACTACGCCCGTAATGCCGGTAATTCCGCCTTTTACAGACCCTAAAACTGAGAACAGTGTATTTAATGAGCCAGCAACATTTTTTGCTGCATTTAAGCTTATTAACGCTCCGGCTATTGTACCTATCGCTTTTCCAATAGCCTCCATAACGGCAGGATCCTGCGCATCAATGACTCCGAAAATTTTTGACAGCAGATCTACGACACTTTGTGCCACAGCTCCAACTGTGCTAAGCAGACCATCGAAGAACCCATCCAGTAAAACTGAAACGCCAGGGAATTCATCGCTCAGTCCTCGGCAAAATCCGGCTATAAAGTCTTTCCCGGCCTGGATAATGAGCGGAAGATTTTCTTGTACCGCCTCCCCTATTTTGGAAAGCATCTCACCGAACGAGCTTCCCAGCTCTTCGGAATGATCTGTCAGAGCTTTTAAGAACTCTGTAAAAATATAAATGCCGGCAGACCACATATCTCCAGCAACGTTCATTATCGCTTTCGCCAGTTCCGACACCATAAAGGCTCCGGCTGACGCAAACTCTTCTTTCTGTTCCAAAAGAGTTTGTATAAATGCGCCGACCAGGTCTTCCGCTGTTCCGATAAGCTCCGGTGCAGCTTGCGCTACTCTCGTAACGATTTCGGCCATGACATCGCCAGTTTTATCAACGAGCGCATCAAGTCCTCCGTCATTGAAAGCTTCCTGTAGTCCCTGGACCATCTCCTGGGCTACTTTTACAACATTCTTTAGCGGAGTAGCCATTTCCTCGTATAAAGAAATAGCCAGACCTTCTAATCCGGATTTCAGAATAGTAATCTGTCCGGACAAATTGTCGTTCATGGTGTCCGCCATTTTCTGAGCGGCGCCATCGCAATTTGCGATAGAATCTGTTAATGATGCAAAATCCTCATCGGACGCATTAACTATCGCAAGTAAACCAGACATAGCTTCCTGCCCACCCAAAGTAGCAGCCATCTGTGCTTTCTGGTCTGCTGTTAATCCTGCAAAACCTTTTCGCAGGTCGACCATAATCTCATTCAGAGATTTCATGGAGCCATCACTGTTCGTCAGTGACACTCCGAGAGCATCCATAGCTCCCTGCACATCTTTTGTAGGCTTGGCCATTCTGGTGATGATACTTCTAAGCGAAGTACCTGCCTGGCTTGCCTTAATTCCGGAATTGGCCATCAGACCAATAGCCGTAGCGCAGTCTTCGGCTGAGAAACCGAGCGCTCCAGCTACAGGGGCAACATATTTGAATGTTTCGCCCATCAGACCTACATTAGTGTTGGCATTTGATGAGGCTTGTGCCAAGACATCCGCAAAATGCGTAGAGTCTTTGGCTGATAAGCCAAATGCCGTCAATGCATCGGTAACGATATCGCTGGTCGTTGCCAGGTCTTCTCCAGAAGCCGCCGCCAGGTTCATGATACCCTCGATACCTTCGAGCATATCAGTTGTTTTCCAGCCGGCCATTGCCATGTAGGAGAACGCTTCTGCCGATTCGGTGGCCGAGAACTTCGTCTTGGCTCCCATCTCCTTCGCCTTGTCAGTTAGGCTTTTTAAATCATCTCCTGTAGCTCCGGAAATAGCCGCTACGTTGGACATAGCAGCCTCGAAATCAGCTCCCGTTTTTATAGCTGCTGTTCCGATTCCAACAACAGCTGATGCAGCGCCTCCAATGATTGCACTGGTGGCTTTTAACGCAGTTGAAGCGCAAGAACTGATTTTATTGATACCACTTTGAAACCCCGATGAGTCTATACTGGTATCAAATTTAAGTGTGCCATCATAGCCCAATGTTTTTCACCTCTCTTCAAGGGCAAACAATGGATTATCGGCTCATGATGGCTCTACTTAATCTGTTGTCCGTTTTTTATTTTAACTTCAAAAATATGGGAGCACTTTCGCCCCTTACAGGCTACTTGCACTCCCTTGCATTCTGCCTCCTCTGTAAAAAAGAGTGGCATTCTATAACCACAGGCAGGACATTGTACCTGGGTATATTTCTTTCTATCCACATTCAAAATCCAGCAGCCACCTCCTTAAAGCAATCCCGTAATATCTTCACCATTCACAAGAGCTTCTGCCAGGAGCTTGTCTGCTTCTTTCTCTTTATGTGATACAGGCAATGCATGGATTGACTGCATCTTCTTGTAAAACTGTTTCTGCTCTTTAGACATTTTTGAAGTAATATTCATACTCCTGTATCCCATTATCTTTACAAACTCCGTGTCATTAGACAGTCCTTTAAACAACGACCGGAACTTCCACCAATGGAAATCCTCAATATCTTGTAGGTCGATGCCGTATTCTTGCAGGAATGCTTCATAGATATAGCCGTCATCGTAGTCGAAGGAATAAATCTGCTTCTGCTTGCTTCCTCCTGCATCTACTTCGTTTTGGTTCGATTCCTTGCCGCATCTATAGAACCAAATGATCTTCTCAACAGCTTGGGATTTGTTTTTCGGGATAATTGGGTAATATAACCTCAATGCCTGCATCGTCTTCTCTGAGTCTTCCAGTTCGTCATCTTGCATAAGCAATTCAAACATAATAGAAATGCGAAAATCCGTATTGATTCGGTATTCTTCACCATCTATCTCCACAGTCTCTGGAAGCAAGTCCACGATCATATTCATTAGTTGTTAACGGCATGGAAATTATTTTTGTTTTTCTTCTTTTTAGCCGCGCGTCTCTCTGCACGATTCTGTGCTCTCTGTGGATTGTACTTATCAGCAATGTTGTTAATCTGTGTTTTGATTGTTCCGCTCAATGCAGTAACTTGTGCAAACGCATCCATACGAATACCAAGATCATTATTTTTTGGAAATACTCTGTTGCTTGTTCCCAAGCCAAACAATGAATCAAAATATTCCTCTACACATCTACACTGGAATTTCATACCTTCAGCTGTCGTCTTCCCTTCATAAGCTTTCGGATCCTGTATTTTCTTTGAAATGTCCTTGTTCAACTGCTCAAATCTTTCAATCACATCAGCATCCAACAGATTTATTTCCAGCTCTACTCCGTTAACATTTACTTTGCTTACGCTCATCTTCCTTACCTCCTGTTATTGCTCACTTCTAAACGTACATCAGAGACTACCTATGCAGCAGCCTCTGTGAATTTCTTACTCTTAATATCAAATGTTCCTAATACTGGATCACCTACAGCATTCAGATTGCCAGAAATCGTCTGTTTATTATCTCCGGAATAATCGGATACTTCGCAAGACACTCTGAACTTTCGTGCTTCATACGCCGTAGCACTTGCACTACCTCCGGATGCTTTATTCCATAATTCCACTCGGCAATATTCAAATTCTGCATCTGAACCGGTGTAATGATTTCTTCCAACCATGTAGATTGCGTCTACTGCCTTTTCTTCTACGATATGTTCCGCCTCAAACGGAAAGCTTGTCTCGTACCCAGTCACACAGCTGGACGAAGATGCCTCATTCACATATTTTACAGATTCTGTCTGCGCCCCCGGACTTTCATCAAGGGTTGTGAATCCTGTACCCATCAGCACCCATTCTGGTGCTTCTTCAGTACCAACATTTAGATAATCTGCGATTGTGTGTCGCAATACAGCTGTTTTTGCCATTATGCTACCTCCTTCTGGTATAAAAGTCTTAACTGTATCTGGTATCGTGCATTTCGCATGGATCCGTCAAACATGTATCCATTGGAAAGCACTTCAATTTTCTCTGCATAACAATGCTCCGGAAGTTCCGGGACATTCTCAGCACGGTTTTGTTCCTCAATCCAGTCAGCGAATTTTTCATAAAACGAACTGTTCTGGATATTTTGGATTCTGTCCATAGAGTAATATTCACGGCTACCAAAGTTGAACTGGTACTGTCTGTATTCATCACCATTCACGTACCGTTTTAAAACTGGATTAAAAATCCCTGTCTCTACCGTATACTCTATAGCTTCATCTCCCATGGCATCTACTCTTAAAACGCCATCTTCTAGCAAAGGGCAACTACCGATAAATTCAGTAATCGCCCCGATAATAGAATCTGCCATATCAACCTCCTATTTTCTTTGCTCCTTCCAGGATTTCTCCCTTCTCAGCAACTTTCATTCTTTCAAACCAATGAGCTCCACGGTTCGGATCGTATGCCCTTGTCTCAGCAGTATCGTAATACTGTTTTCTCGCATAAGGGGCAATATAATCAACTTCTCCACTTCCAATGTCTGTACCTAATTTACCGGACTTTTCCAGCATACCTGTTTTAAAAGGAACTCTCGGACTGCATCTCCTTAATACTTCCGAATCAACGAACATTTGCTGTCTGGTAAACTGAGCATTGCGATTCGCTGCAAAATCCGGATTCCATTTCAGTTCAGCTTTTCCGTTTGTGCCACTAATAATTGCTCCTCGTGGTGTGCTAATTTTTTTGACTCCCATTAGCTTCCACCTACTCTCCAGTGTTTTGTTCTTTCGGTTCCACGAATGGTATTATCCGCATATTCTGTAACAACAAAAAAATCATCAATCACCTTTCCAATTTCTAATACTTCCACTGGATCCAGTTCTTTTCTTCCTCTGAGTATGCTTTTTTTGAATGCCATTACATAGCAGTTTTTTTGGAGTGTCCAAAGATGTTTTTTCTCTTCAAGTGTCGTTCTGGCATATTCCACTTCTGAAATGTAAGTCTTTCTTCCTTCAACTTCTGACCTATATGGAATTCTTACTGCATATTTTCCACTCGCAGCTCCGCTTCCATCTAATGATCGTGATCCGTACCAGCATACATCATGGATAATCGTTGGCAGAAACACTTCCCTTCTGTCAGCTCCTATGGTTTTGTTGAAAATAACAATATCAGTGTTGTGCATCATATTCTTTTGACCACCCCCGGTATAGCAATCCTGTATTTGCAAGCCATCTTTTAGCTCTTGTATACATTTCGTGGTTGCAATCAGCATCATTTGATGCATTGGCATATGTTATAGAATAACCATCGTTGCTTTCGGATACCACATCGTTTTTCTGACTCTCAACATACTTCACTACTACATCAGCAACGGAACAAATAGCAAATTTTACACAATCCGGTATCTCTTCCATCCTTCCGAACCGTCCAAAAGTAATCATGTCTATGAAGGCCTCTGACTCAAGCTCTGCATTATCGAAATTTTTGTCATCTGCAATACTCCCGTGATAAACTTCTTGGTAAAATTCAAAGCTTACACAAGGAGTTTTTATATCTTTTCTAATCATATGCTTCTCCTTGCATAATCGAATCTACTTTTCTTCCGCAAATGTTTTTACATCCGAAACTTGATCTGTTCTTTTTTCCTTGGGAGTTTTTTGACTTTTCCCGGCTGGACCATGAATCACATTTCCTTCCATATCTTTGATGGTATACCCCAAGGAAATGTACTCTCCCATTCTTTCATCTGGGATTCTGATTGATCTTCCTGCTTTTATCGCTTTCAGCATAGGTTTCCTCCTACTCTGACTGCTTTGGAGTCTTGGTTGTCTTTTTCTTTCCGGAATCTTCGGAAGCCGGTGCAGCTGATCCCATTGTAGCCTGTGCCTGGATTGCTGCTTTCAGCTCTTCGTTCTCTTTCTGGAGATCTGCAATCTTTTTATCGGCATTCTCCGCATACAGAGTAGCCTCCGTCAGCTTAGCTTCCAGCTCAGAGATTTTCTCTTCGTGATTGACCACTGTTTCAGACGCTCTTGTCAGATCCACTTTCAGATCCTCATTCTCTTTCTGGAGCTTATTGACCGTTTCCTGGGCTTCAGCAACAGAAGTAACTACCGCCTTCATAACTACTTCTCCGTCTTCGTCAGTCACTTCATAGCCCATCTTCGCATACTCTTCAGCTTTCTCTTCCGGGATTCTGAGTACACGGTTTTTCTTCTTGACGATATAACTCATATCTATTCTCCTTTCATCGCCCCACCAGGAAGAACCCGGCAGGGCATATCTGATCCTCTTACGCCTCTACAGACATCTGGATAGCTTTCTTCTTGTTTGCCAGAACAAATACATCCTCATGGGACTCTTCGTAGTAAACATACTTACCTTCTGAAAGAGCAGACGGCTCATCCAGCTTAGAGAACTCATAAGAAACCGGTGTAATTACTGCAAGAGGGTTAATCAGCATCATATTGATCTGTTTAGCTGAAGCAGCTACTTTCCAGCCCTGTGTGAAATCGTACAGAGTCTTCATCAGTTCAGATGGAACTTCCTCGATCTGAACTTCATCCAGGGACTTGATAGCTCTGGACAGCTTATTCTGCTTACCAACGTCCAGCGTTCTGTAGATTCCCTGGGCGTTCTTAATCAGAGTATTCGTTGCCGGATTCACATACAGGATCAGTCCCATCTTCGGAACTCTACCTTCCGACATCTCTTCCAGCATCTTGTCATAGACAGTCAGAATATTCTCTTCTGTAAGAGCTTCTGTATTAGCCTTCTCTCCAGATGCTGTCCAGTCTGCATAAATCTTGGAAACGGTATATGCATCCATCTCCGGGAACTTCTGCTCTTCATTGAACACTCTGGTGATATTCGAGATCGTTGTTACCTGGTTTGTCTGCTGTACATCTCTCGGATGGACCAGTGTAGACCACTTTCTTTCATTCTCCAATGTCAGTGGAGTCCAGCTGTTGTCATAGTTTCTTGCGGCCGTGGCAATGGTATCTCTTGTAGAGTCCACACGACCTGTTACGGAAATGCTCGGAATCTCGATGGTCTTTCCGTTAAGCCATCTGAATCTTCCATTGTTCGGAGTATTATAGAGCGCTCCGAAGTATAACGCATACGGAAACGCCTGCTCCAGTGCTCTCTGATATTCTGTTGCGTAATTGATTGCTTTCGCCATGTTAAGTTACCTCCTGTTAATCTCTTTTTCTTACTCCAGAAAATCCGAAGTCAAACATGTTGCCCTTCGGTTCCTGTGTCTGTGAATTGGTTCCTGTTGAGAAGTACGGCATATTCGGTGCCGGTGGATTTCCTGGTACATCCGGAACATCCGGTGTATCCGGTTCGTCATCTGGTGTATCCGCAACGAATGCTTCTTTGTAATCCGGACTCTCCTTCAGTTCTTTCATCACGTCATCCGCACCGATAAACTTTCCGTTTTCAAGCTTCAGTTCTTTCGCCTCAAAAGCTCTTCTGACATAATCACGGTACATAGCCCCTGGCTTCAGTCCGACAGTATCCAGATATCTGTCCATCTGGTGATCTCTTTCCTGTTTCGCCAGCTTGTCATTAAGCTCCTGGGTATCATGGTTGTACTTGTCTTCCCAGTCTTTTGCAGACTTTTTGATGCCATCAATATCCATCTCTTTGTAGGATTTGATCTCTGTATTGGCATCTGTGAGCTGCTGTCTTACACCGTCCAGCTCTGTGATCTTGGCATCCAGTTTTTCCTTCGAGACATAGCCCCCGGCTTTCACATCTACCACCTGGATCTTCTTATCTGCATCAATCGCAGCCTCCAGCTCTGCATAGGTCATAGCCTTAGGCTCTTCTCCGTCCTTCTGTGTGCCAAAAAGTTTCTTTAAAAATTCGTAAGCCATTTTTACTTACCTTCCTTTCTTCTTTTCGCTGATTTCGTTTAGATTCCGGTTCACTCCGGCACTGCTATCGTGCATTTATATCTCCGCACGCAAGAGAAGGAGACAGTTTATATGCCATATCACAGGGCAAAATAAAAACAGACCGCTTTGATACAGTCTGTTAATTCGTAATTACCACATTGTGAGCTTCTGATAGCTCTTTGGAGAGCTTTTAGATGCTTATGTGGAGAAATATGTGCTTACTGGCATAAAAGCCAAATAAAGCGTTCCTTTCTAACCCTCAAGGAAGGGAGATAGTAGGATCACCTCCTCCCTACTGTTCTTCGTACAAAATCCAATCCTTCTCGGACATATCAGCCTGGCTTGGATGCCATGGGACACGGTAATCTCCATCAATCGTGATGTAGACATACGGAGCTGTCATCTTACTGTGTTCATCCGGACGTTGCATCGTCAGAAACATTCCGGCTTTATGCCAGCTCTTCTTTGTGACTCTGAGTCCTCTTTCCAGGAACTTATACGCATCGCCAAATCCGAAGGTGGCCTCACCACCCAATTCCGGGCAATTCTGGCTATCTGCCAACGTCCATTCATCACTTGCAATATTGGAAAATGTATAATCCGGAATCTGTGTCTCACGGATATCCATGTCAACTCCATCTTTCGTGTGCATGATGATCGTCTGCTTATCTTTAGACCAATACCAATATCCAGCCCATGATGGCAGCTTCAGTTTCTTTCCCTGTTTCATCAGTTCAAACGCTTCTCTGAATAACATGTCTTGTTACCTCCTACTTCTTTGCTTTTCTATTAGCCCACACAGCTTTCATACTGGTGGAACGTCCATAATTCACTATGTTTCCATTCTGATCTTTCACTGCATAAACCTGTGTCCGTGCAGTATCAACAGATCTTCCGGTATCAGAGCAGAAATTCTTCAATTTCTTCTCTCTTTTTTTCAGCTTAACCGACTCTTTCTGAAACTCACTCTTTAAGTATTGTTCCGTTTCTGAGTCCTCAGCATATTGTATGGCAGAATCGTATCCACAAAGGATTCTCTTGCTCTCCCGGATAGCTCTCTCAAACCTTCGTTGGATCTGGCTGCACTCATATTCCGTGAGCATATTACCGTCATAACTGAACTTCGCTACAGAATAATCGTCCAGCATTTCTTTCGTATATGCCGGTTTGGATATCCCTGGCCAATAAGGATAAAAGCTGTGCCTACAGTTTGCTCCGCATAACCCGGTAACTGTTCCGTAACCGGTAGCATCGTAGAAATTCCTGTATCCGTCACCTTCTCCATGAATCTTGAAGACCTGTCCTTGCCAGTAGGTATGCTCTAATCTTGCCCCAGGGTGTGCGGTTGTCTCATAATACTCAACCCCCATATCGTCCGCATACATCTCTGTAAGCGTGGCAACCGTCTGGTTGAGTCCTGTCAGTAGAGCCATTCGCAACGCCGCATCAAGTGACATCTGTGCTCCGGAGTCGTACAACACCATTCCCCCGGCTTGTGCAGCTTTTCTGATTGCATACCTAAGAGCTTCTTGATAAGAAAAAGCACCACTCTGAATCTTGAGCAATGCTTCGTTCAATGACTGCATATATAGCTGTTTGCTCTTCACTGCCGTTGTCATCGTAAGGTTATTGATGTCCCCGGACGTCTTCTTTGCGTTTGCCAGAAGCAAATCAGACATATTCTTTGATAGCTTGGCATCGTTTATTATGCCAGCTTCTATCAGCGGTTTCGCATCATTCCTTATCCCGGTTACTCCGGCTTCTTTGAACAGCTCTTTGACATGCTTGTCTGAGTATCCAGTGAATCTCCCAACTTCTGCTACAATATCATCCAGGAGCTTCCCGGATTCCTGTGCCTGTTTTATCTGCCACTTAGCAGTATCCGTAACCTTGCCCGTCTTTATCATTCTCCTGGCTATGTCTCGGACTATCTGCTCATTGAGATTGTCAACCATACCCAAATATCCACTGGAGAACGATGCAAGATATTCTGGTGTCAACATGGTTCATACCTCCTACTCTTCTTCTGGGAAGTCATCTTCCTGCATATCTGGTATATAATCCGCAGCCTCTTTCTCTGTGCATCCGAAGTACCAGGCAATGAACTTCTCCAGCTTCAGTTTCCCAGCAACAACCATAGCCCATCTCCGCTGATACTCTTTGTCAGTATCTTCCAGAACGCTATCTCCCCAGGAACAGTTCACATTGACTGAACCATATGGAGTCATTCTGTACAGGTTGATAAGAACTACCATTGAATCTACCAGATGTTCAAAACCTTTCTGCCATGCACCCTGTAATCTGCTTGCGGTTCTGTATGATCGTTGCTTGGAAGACTTGATTTCCTCTGCTGTTTTCTCCAGTTCATCCGGATCGGAGATCGTGCCGTATGCAAATCCAACATTCCACTCAATTCTTTTCAGAATCTTATTGAGTCCGCTGAACATCGGTGCATCTCTGATATCTGGACTGTACACATCGAACAGTTTGTTTCCTCCGGTTCCTTCGTCAAATGCCCGGTAGAGCTTTTCCTTCCCTTCTGGGAGAACCGGCTTACCGTGCTTATCAGCTTTCAGATATTCTTCTGAGACATGCACCGCCGCTTCCTTGGCATCGTATTCCCACACGATCTGCCCCATCATCCGGTCAGCTTCATGTATCAGCTCAATAGCTTTAGAGTAAATGGATACTCCCAGAGGCGAGCTTCTATCTATGTTGTTACTCTTGGCAACCTTGATATAAACAAACAGAGGCTTCTCTACGTTGTTGATCGTTACCGGCTCTTCTGAAAGTCCAGCCCATTCATCAACCTCAGAGAGTGAGACTTCTTCATCAAACGGCTGGTTTATGGTCGGTTCTTCGTCATCGGTGTAAGATGTTATCCTCTCCGATCTGTACGCCTTATTGACAATCGTTATACTGTTTCCAGAGAACTCATGGTATTCAAGCCTGGTGTACAGATATTCGCCCATTCTCTTATGCTGTAAGAAAATAGCAGACATGATCTCGCCCTTGCTGTTGAATGCAGTCGGGTAAAACTTGTCTGCTTCTATGAAATCTATCTCTATCTTGTTTGGCTGCCCGTCCATGCCTACTGAGACATAGGGTTTCAGCACAATACCCCCTTCGGCACAATACCTCTCAACCTGGATATCCAGATCGGACAGTTCTCTCTCCAGCTGATCGTTAATGAAGTCTGCCATCGGACTGCCGGTTACGTTCAGTTCAAACTCTGTAAGCACAAGCCGTGCCATTTCTTCTGCAATGGTTGCCGGTATATTCGTGCATAGAGTCCCATCTTTCCCAAACCAGGGTGGATGATTCTCATACATGTCCTTCCACAGCTGTATAGCGTTATCCATCGAACCAGATACTGCTATTTGGACTTTCATTTCTTTCTCTATACTGTTTCTGGGAAACAACTTACCCACCCACTTTCTGATAAAATTTTTAATGCTGAATTTCAACGTATTCACCTACCCTGCCTGTGTCTTTATGTAGTTTCTGATATCTCTTTCATAGCTGTATTCAAAGCCATCCAGAGTGTCTATGTCAGATGTGCCGTCATCCAATCGTTCCAGCTCAACTGTATTCGGTCTCCACACTGCCATGCTGAGTGCGTCTTCCAGAGTATCGCACAGCTCTGTATATGCGAATCTCCCCTGTGCAACCAGGGATGTGAAGCAGAATATCCGGTCGTTAATCCTGTCTTTTCTGGCATTGCCAACCTTGATATCCCCCATTGCTGCTCTTGCCATAGCCGTTCTGAGTCCTCTGATAAGCACCTGCTCAGCTGAATCACAGTAGACCTTACTTACACCACCAAACAACTTGATAACCTTCTTTACAAAGGCAAGGAAGACTTGACCAAGAGAATCCGGATCAAGCTCTTCTTTGTGCAGTTCCGACACCAGTGCTACCAGTTTTCCATATCCAACAGTCGGTGCTGATGCAACAAACGAATGACCGGATCCATTGCCTCCAAAGTCAACTCCAATCGTAATTCCTTGCAGCTCGTTCCTCTTAATCATTTCCTGTGCCTGTGCTACCGTAATCTTCATCGGATTGTTAGCCATAGCCGCCAGTGAAGCGAACTGAGTATACACCAGACCTTCTGCAATACTTCTCTTTCCCAGGATATCCCGGACGTACCAGATGCTGTTCTCGTCATACTGGCTGACAATCTCTTCCAGACGTTCCTTCGTGATATTCACATTCTCAAAGATCGTAAAGTGTGCATAGTTGTATCCACCCTTCAGAGTCCCGTCCTTTGCTTTCTGATCGTACACATCAAGATAGTTTTCATAGATCGGTGCTTTCGGATGCTCCGGGTTCATGTCCCAGAATATCTTACGGTTCTTAGCTGCAAGCTGTCTGTTGAATGCCTCTTTGATTGCTGTGTCATGATGCAGATTGATCTCGGTTGCAATCCACATGCCGTAAGAGTTACCACGAATCTTCTTGAAGCTGTCTGAAGAGGAAGCCCCGGCGAAGATCACTACTTTCTGCTTGAAGTTCGTATATGGTCCGTTGATAATCAACGCTTCCATGTCCTTGTACTTGCCCCAGTGGCACTGACCTCTGAAAATCCATTCCAGACCGAACCCGTTGGCATCTCCGATATTCAGCTTAGCATTACCCATCGTAGAACCGGTTGCCAGGTGAATCTTATCTGGCGTTGTCTTCAGTTCCTGGGCAAATGCGAAAACATTATCCACCGTCTTTCCAGAACGTACCGCACCTTCCAGGATATTGAACGTACAGAACCGGCATCTTCTGATATATTCCTTATGCCCTTCCCCGAAATTAAACATTATCGTCTTCTTCCGCTTCAGATCCTTCTTCTTTACTTTCTTGACTTTCTTTTGCTTTGCCATAAATCTCTTCCTCTATATCATCCAAATCCTCAATCTCCTGGCTGATACCTGCATCTCGTTCTTTCTTATACTCGAACTCTTTCTGAGCCTGGATGTTTTCTTGCTTCTGTCCGGCGGTATCTCGCATGAACTCAGCAGCTCTGACATTTCCATCCATAGCTTCTCTCCACATACTCACAAGCATTGCTGTCTGGTTGGTTATCATGTCATCTTCAAAGCCCATCTTCTGCAATGTATTGATAATTGTCGGATAGGCTTCTTCAGATACAGGCATGTTGAGCAGTAAATTTGCCACCTTTTTCATGGCTGTTTTCTTACGCCTCGTCTCTCCGGACTTCTTACCACCACGGGAACGCATCTCTCTTTCTTCCTTCTCACTTCGTTTCCCAGATCCAAGAGGAATGAGGTTCTGCTCATTTGCCACCAAACCACCTCTCTTCTGCATGAAAAAAGCAGTGTATCTCTTGACGAAATCACTGCTCTCTCATGTTTATTCTGTTACCCTCCGGGTTTCACCCGTATAATCTCTCCAGCACTTCCACTCCATCGGCTATCGCCTGTCCGGTATCAATACCCAACTGCTCATAAAATCTAGGGTTGGTCATGCATTCGTGCGCCCTTACCATTGCGTCATGCTCTCCCTTGTCTATTCCAATGACGAACTTCTTCGCAATCGCTAACGCTTTCCGGTAACTCTTCTGTTTTACCAGTCCTTTTACAATATCCGTTTTCGTTACCACTTGCTTCCTCCAAACAGATCCATCTGCTCATACCTCACCGGTGCTCCATCTTGAAAATCTTCGTTTTCTAACTCCTTCAGCTGCGCTTCCGTTGGCTGTGGATATTTCTTATCCGTATTATCCCAACCGCCTCTGTTGTTGGCTCCCAGGAATCTATCCCAGGATTCTTCATCGAACATTCCCGGCTGATACGGCTTCAAGTCTTTCTGTTCTTCTACAATGAAGTCTGCTACTGTCTTTCCCCTTCTTTTCCCTTCCAGCGTATGACAATCATATGCGTATCCGGGCATCCCGGAGAATTCACAATCTTCAATTCTGAGGTATTCGTCAAAATTCTTTACTCTTTCACTCTGCATACAGTTGCAGCTGAAGTAATCAGCATCTCTGTTCTTTCTTGCATATAAGAGCAAAGTAATAGCCTTGCTAATAAACAGTGGCTCACGTTCATAACCTTTTCTCTTCTGATTGTAAACATCGTCTGCTTGTCGCAAGGCTTCAATTTCTTTTGTCATGATTCCGTAACAGTCTTCTGCTGATATTGCCAGCAATCTTCTCCAGAGGTATGCGTTGTACCTGCCTCTCAGCTCATTCGCTGCGTACCCGGCAATCTCTACGTCACCTCTTCTGATTGCTTTCTGGAGCAAGCTTACCATATCGTACATGCTATGCCCGTTCTTGGTGTATAACTGTGGTCTTCCCATTTTCTGATACTTCCTTTCGTATGAATATTTTTCGTATCGTCATCGTAGCAAGCATGTTCGCAGGCAGTCAAACAGATATTTTACAATTTATTCATTTTCGTAGACATTTACGATATTCAAGAAGAACTCCGTGCTGATCTGCTTCGTCAGATGGAATACGCCTCCGGCTTCCACCTCCCGGTGCAGCCACGGGTTCGCATAGACAATCGTTACCTTCCGTTCCTTCCTACGGACGCTCTCCTCAATATTCTTAATGACCTTCTTGAAGGTTTCTCCTCTGAACGGATCGTACAGGTAGAACGTGTCGTACATGTCCAGCAGATCTGTGAACTCTGTAGCATCCTCATTGAAGATTGCTACCATATCCTCTCCCAGCTTCTTCATATTGTCCCTGGCGATCTCTGCCAGCATGTGGCTCTGCTCTACTCCGTCCACCTCTTTGATTCCTGCCATTTTCATGATAGCGATTGCGGCTCCCTTGCCACATCCAAAATCCAGGACCTTGCCATTGAAGATTCCCGGCATCCGGCACATATCCAGCAGACTTCTTTCTCTGCTTGCTCCACATGCTGTTGCGTCCGGGCTTTCATAGTCGAACTCTGACTGATCCACACGCTTTAAGAAATCCGTTCCGCACTCATGCTCCAGAAAACTGTAGAGTCCCAGGGTGTCCGGCATAATCATATCTTTCAGATAGAACAGGTTCTTGCCCTCTTCATAACCGTGTGCCGTCATTTGTGACATATCACTTTCCGTCATTCGCTCTCTTCGGAACGAAACCAGGATCACTGTTTCTTCCGGATCAATGTATTCCAGGATAATCTTTCTATGCAGGTTGATTCCTGGGATTACCTTGCTGTCATCAATCACCAGTGCAAACTGCTTTCCGTATACATGGCTGCATAACCACTCAATGAACAGACCGCTTTTTCCGTATCCATACAGGATTACCTGCTTTCCGCTGCATTTGGTGATTATATCGTGCATTTTCTTATTCAAACTTTCAACTGCTTTCATCTTTCTTACCTCGACACTTTAATTGTTACAGTATTCTTCTTGTCATCGAACGCATAATACTTGCCCCATTTCAGCTTCATGTACTCATTACATTCCCGGATGACTTTACTGTTCTTGTTGATATTGTCTCCACCCTCATTCGTATCTGTCTTCACATACATAGCAAGATACTTTGGCATGAGGATAATTCTGTTATACATAAGCTCCTGCAAGATTTTATCTACGTCTTCCTTGCAGTCTGCCTTATCATCGTTCTTCGCTTTGTAGCATTCTTTGTTGTACCAGTAGATTCCTCCACCCATGCTGTTGAACTTGAACTCTTCCTGGTACAGATATGGTCTCGGCGTAACTGTAATCGTAGCATATCCCAGCTTCAGATCACTGAGCAGCTGAGCTATCCGGAGAAATTCCATGTCGATCACATCCGGATCCTTAATCTCCATGACGATATCCGTCCGGTACAGGATCTGCTTAATATCATCATCAACCTGGATAATGATATCTTCCGGCGAATTGTCCAGAATCCACTGTCTTACCTTCGACATAGTGTTGATTTCTTCATCCGGTGCTGAAATCAGCTTCCGGACACCGGCGTTCCTATATGCTTCCTCTTCCGAAGCTCTCACCACATATGTTACATCGTTGAGGATATTCTGAGTCATGATACAATCTGATCTTCTGTAGCTCGGACAGTATACGCCCACTGTTTTCTCTTTCATGTGCGCCTCCTACTGGAACATCGGCAGCTTCTTCAGCAACCGTTTCATTCCGTCTACATCTAACCGTTCTGTATTATCTGACGAATAGGACTCTGTAATATTCTTTATATGGCTTTGTGGCGATTCATGGTAATGTAATGTGTGCTTATCTGGCAAAATTCTGTAGAAATGCTCATATTCCTCTGCATTTGCCATCTCTTCTTTCGTGATAAGCACTTCATTCATCTTTTCCCCTGGTCTTTCCCCGATGATCTCAATCTGCTGTTCCGGATCAAATCCTTTCATCTCACAGATAGCTTTCGCAAGCGTATCAATCGTGGCTGCCGGTGCTTTCTGAACCAGCAGATCACCAGACTCCCCATTCTCAAATGCAAACAGTACCAGGTCAACTGCATCTTCCAGCGTCATCATGAATCTGGTCATTTCCGGCACTGTGACTGTAATCTTCTGTCCCATTCCCAGCTGCTTTACAAAAAGTGGGATAACGGAACCTCTGGAAGCCATTACGTTACCGTATCTGGTTCTACAGATCACCGTCCCATTCTGTTCCTTTGCTTTCGCAACTGAGATTCTTTCGATCATTGCTTTTGTGATTCCCATTGCATTGATCGGGTATGCTGCTTTGTCCGTACTCAGTACGATCACTTTCTTTACTCCGGCTTCAATCGCTGCATCAATGACGTTTGCACCTCCCAGGATATTCGTCTTCACCGCTTCTTCCGGATAAAACTCACAGGTTGGAACCTGTTTCAGAGCCGCCGCATGGAAAACATAATCTACTCCGGTCATTGCTTTTCGGATGCTTCGGTATTCTCTCACATCTCCGATTACAAAGCGGATTCTGCTGTCTTCCCCATACTCCTTCGCCATATCAAACTGTTTCTTTTCATCCCTGGAGAATATAACAATCTCTCCTACTCCTTCTTTCAGCAGGCGATCTGTCACTGCATGTCCAAAGCTCCCGGTTCCTCCGGTGATCAGAAACTTCTTTCCTTTCAATTCTTCCTTCATGCTATACCTCCAGTATCTCTATTACTCTATCAGCTACAAAATTCACTTCTTCCGGTGTCATACGTGTATCACTCGGCAAGCACAAGCCCGTAAGGAAACAGTAGTCTGACATATACATGTAACAATCGCTGAACCATCTGGAGAACATCCGGCAGTTTTCATATAACGGCTGACTGTGCAGCGGCTTCCAGATTCTTCTGGATTCTACATTACACTCCTTCAACTTCTCCATGAGATATTCCGGTTTCTTCTTCAGTTCCGGGTTGATCTCTATGCATGACAACCAGGAGTTTCCAACGTTGCCATTCCAAACATTACGGTACAGTTTGAACCAGTCCGCATACTCTGCAAATCTCTTCTGGTAGATGTCATAAATAGACATCTTCTTTGAGATTCTTTCTTCGATGTGTTCCATCTGTCCGACACCGAATGCAGCGTTTGAATTTGCCAACCGGTAATTGTACCCGATCTCTTTATGCTCATACCACGGAACCGGCTCTTTCGCTTGTGATGCCAGGAAGGAAGCTCTCTCAGCATCCTCTTCGTTCTGACAGATCAACATGCCTCCTGTTCCTCCGGCTGTAATCATCTTGTTCCCATTGAAGCTCATACAGCCAAATCTTCCAAGAGTTCCCGTCTTCTT
>ERZ779932.60-NODE-60-length-42322-cov-4.063454_pt1 | contig 42322 bp, 45 predicted proteins | sample MGYA00511064_ERZ779932 | MGnify/ENA primary metagenome ERZ779932 (study PRJEB29588, sample SAMEA1966821) | human gut metagenome | biome: human gut; feature: human-associated habitat; material: faeces | place: Denmark | collected 2008/2010 ...
GCTCCCCGGTGGGGCAGGAGGTTGCACGCCCACTTGTCGCGCGTGTTTGTACCACTATTTGTATCATTACAAATATACAAAAAATCGTGAATATCGGACTATCCTATAAAAGAATAATCCGATATATCACGCATCATATTAAGCTCTTTTACGTCTTGCAAGACCACCGCAAGCAAAACCATTTCTCATGTGATTAGTTACTCCACGAGGCCATAACTTTTCATATAAGCGGGCACTTACGTAATTATTAACTGCTCCGGCAAGACCTTCAATTCCTTGTAACATTCCTTGTAATCCTTGCGTTCTGACTGCCATTAACTGTTGATTTAAGCCGACAGCTTTATTATATTCATTAATAGCGTCTTGATACATAATTTGACTATTAGCATTTCGAGCATTAACTCGTTCTTGCCTATTCAAATCATATCTTTGACGTTGATAATCTTTCTTAGCTCCATACAGTTTATTTCGAGCAAGTTGAGCATTAATTGCAAGATTTGCTACACTATTTCGAGCAGTTTGAACATTACTTGTGTTATCAGTAATATATCGAGCAGCTCTACGTTCTTGTGTACCAAGTTCTTGTAATTCCTCATTTATATCATAATCTGTACTATATTGAACAGCATCTACTTTATTACCTTTCGGAACATGAAGTGTAGATTCAAATTCAATAGCCTTTCGATTAGCACGAGTATTAAGAGCGTTACCTACAATTCCAAACAGTGAACTTGCAAGATTCATACCAAGTCCAAATTCATTAAATCCGAACTTAAATGCAGAACCACCGCCAGCACTTGCAGTAGTTTGAATCGGCGGTAAAGTAGTAAGTTTAGGAGCTGAAACTCCTGTAAGACTATAAGGTGAAGCATATCCACCAAAAGGTCTTTTCTTTCTTACCATTCCACCACAACGCATAATCGTAGCATCATTACGAAGTCCTAAAGCAGTAGCATAAAGTTCTTGAGCTTCAAACAAATCTTCTGTTTTAGCATCAATAGCTTCAGATTCACCACGAGCTTTATTCATTCTATAAACTAACTTTTCAATATTACGAACATTTGTTCCAGTTTGTAATTTGTTAGTTTTACTTTTATCTAATACAGACAAAGATAATGTAACTCCATCAGCAAGTTGAATAAGTTGAGCTTCTTTTTTACCTTTCATGTCAGTAAGTTTCTTTGCGTAATCAGCGAAAGTACGATTTGTTCCGGGAACTTTAATCGTATCACTGAATACTTGACCACCTTCAGGAGTTTCACGAACAACTTCACCAGCATACATTCGACCATTTTTAGCGCCGCCGCCTTCAATTTCCGAATCTCCATATATAATTCCAGTTTCACCAGTAGCAGGATTATATTGTTCATGTGTTTGACCATAAGCAACAACACTATTAGATGAATTAGGAACTACTTGGCCGCCGGTATTTAACTTTCTACGACCAATCATTCCACCTAATTTAGCATAAAATCCTGTACCTTCAGAGTAATTTCCAAGATTACTTTGTCGAATAGTTGCAACATCATTTTCAACTTTATCTTGCATATTACCTAAAGTCTGCTGACGTTCCATTTCAGCTTGTTCAGCTAAAAGTTCTTGACGACGACGCTCTTCTTGACGTTTTTTCTTACGTCCAGTAAACAAACCAACGATACCACCAATTAATGCACCGATACCAGCACCGATAGGGCCAAGCCAAGAACCAGCAGCTGCACCAGTAGCAAGCGCCGCAGTTCCACCAACAGCAGCTCCAATTCCTAATCCAGTTCCAGCTCCACTTAAAGCGCTACCACCTACGATACCTTCGCCATCAGCACTATATTTAGATTCATCAATATCACTGGCTTGAACTCTCGTACCCCATTGAACACTACCGGGATCATTAATACTTGTTCCACCCCAATAGAATTTTCTACGAGGAGTTCCAACAAGTCCACCGAATTTAGCAGTAATACCACGAGAAGTTAGAACTTCATTATTAATCTTATTTTGCATATTAGCATAAATTGCTGAATCACGAGCCATCAACTGATTTGCCTTTGCAATACCTTGTGCATTCAAATCAATATCACCTTCAGCATAAGCATCATCTAAATATTTAGTTTTTAGACCAACACCTTCTACATCAAAATAATCTCGATTGTTTTTACTAGCTACAATACTTCGATAAACATTACCAGACATAACGCCACCGAAATCTTTTCGCTTACGTCTTACAAGACCACCACAACGAGCAACTCCACGAGCAGTAACAATTTCATTATTGATTTTGTTCTGCATATTTGCATAAATAAGTTTATCGTTAGTAATTAACTTATCTACATAATTCTTAACTGGGATTCCAGTAGCATCCTTCTTTCCATCATGATAAAATATATCAATCATGGCATTACCGAAAATACTATTACCGGAATTACGAGCTATTCCTAAATAATCAGCGGTAGCATCATGTGTTGAACGAATACCACCGAAATTATATTTTTTACGATTAGTTTTACTCATATCTTCAACATAGTTATCAGGATTATCATCAGTATTAAAATTAGAAAATAATCTATTTCTAATCATATCATAATCATTAGAACTATTATTCTTAAATATTTCTAATTCAGATTTATCTCTTCTTTTATTACCAGTAGTATATTCTTTAATAATACTATCTGTATTACGTTCATTAGCACCTTTTAACAATTTCTTATATTGTCTAAAACCAGTTCGACCTACTCGATATGCAAGATTAGACATAAGATTAACAATAGGTTGAGGTAAAGTATTGAAATCATCAATACCATATTTCTCAGAATAAATATCACGAACATCATTATAGGCTTTCGCCATACGACGATTCAATTCAGCATCAATTTGTTTTCTTGTTGCTTTACCTTTTGCTTTAACAGATTTAGTAAAATCAGAAGTATCATTTAACTTAAAACCGGGACCAATAGTTTTAGCACCACCTTCATATGAAGCATAAGGATAATAATATTTACCATCTTTTGAACGTGAACGAACAGTTTTAAGTTTATTATTTTCTTTAACACGAACAAATTCTTTATCACCAGTCAATTCGTTATCCCAAATATGTTGAGAATACTCATTAATATAACGAGTAACTTGACGAAGACTATCAGGATTAATTTTACGATTAGACATACCATTAAAAGTTTGAGTAACGTGACAAGTGGGCGTGCAACCTCCTGCCCCACCGGGGAGCGAGGCCGAAGGCCGAGCCGCACAAGTTGTTACAAATTACCTTTGATTATTACGATTATCAAGAATCCATTCAGGATTAACATCAATAAGTTCCCAAAGTCTGTTATTATCACTATTATTAAACTTCATTATGCAATAAATATATTGACAAATGAACTTATTAACATCATACCATTTAGCTTTACGTTTTAATGCAGATTCATCTACAACTAAATCAGTAATCATAAAAGGTATTTGTTTGTGTATATCATTAACATTGTTAAATCTCCAAAGATTTACTTTATTAACACCAGTTGTACCATTATACCATCTATCATTAAATTTAACAATTTTATAACCAGTACATTGGTCATCATTATGAACCAATATAGCATTAATAGTTTTCTCAAATTCATTAATAGTAGGTAACAGATTATTAACAATATCAACTCTGTCTTTCCAAGCAATATTATTTAATAACTTATTATAATTACTATTGTCGTTAAGAATAAATTTAATATATGATTCTTTAACAAGTTGATTATTATTATTATCTTTTAAGAATCGACCATAATTATTTTTAGATATTGCATAAATGCCATGTTTATCAAACCAGAATAATCCATTTCGATTGGTAATACCTACAATAGGATTATAGTCATGGAATGAAATCCAAGCATTAGCAATAGGACTAAAACTAATTGTGAATTGTTTATTATCAACATTTTGGACTAAATATAAGATATTAGTATCTTCATTAAATGCCCAAATTCTACCATTATTCTTAAACGGATTAATTACATCTTTTGCAAGATTACCGTCAAACCATTTAAGAGCATTAAGAGCAGTCATATTACTTACTTTATCTCCATTGATATTAAAGATACGTCTATGAACTGCATCAATAACAAAATAACCAATAACATTAACGTGAGTATCAAAATAACTTTGACAACCTATATAACCACTGGGACTATATGTAACCTCTTGAGGTTCCATATTAAATATATCAGCTGTACCTAAATACGAAGTACCTTCATCAGTATTAGAAAGTGTATCACGAAGTTGTAATAAGTGTAGACCGTATGTTTGTTGAATATAAAGATTTTTATTGTCAGTTTTTAATGCGATAATTTCACCTCGATTAAAAGGCATATCTTTATAATCATCACTTCTAAATAATCGCCAATTAAGATTAGCATTTTCAGCACTCTGTAATTGACTACGAATTATACGATAAGGATGGTCTTGAGTTCCGGGAATTTCTTCAAAATAAGTAAATGTTTCAATTCCATTCTCATTGTAAACAGGAGAATAACCTTTACCAACACTACTATTTATGAAATTATCAACTTGATAACTTAATTGATAAAATTCGCGTAACTCATTACCACGTTTATCGTGATATTTGAAAGATTTATCTACATTATTAACACTGAATCGAGCAAGAATATTGAATTTACTTTCAAGAGGGACAGTAAATATCCAACGATAAACAGTAGCATTACTGTCTAATTCTTTTGCTTGAGCATCACCATAACGATAATCAGATGATGGAGCAGTAGCTCGAAGTGTTATATATCCAATAAATGTATCACCAACTAATGAAGTTATTATTTCAGAAGAACCTTTAATATTAATTACATTAGATGCAATTTGAAGTTTCTGATTATTAACATCAGAATAAAGTGTTTCAGAATTATTAATTAAATCGGCAATATATCCTCTTGCCCATTCTTCATTATCTGTACCTTTATTAAATCCATCAAAACCTTTTTCAATACGATAATAACTATCGCCAGCAATATTGTTTTGAGAACTAATATTAGCATTGATATATTCAAGTGAAACATCTTTAGTTGCACGAGAAGTATCAATAGTAAGACTATTAATGTCAGCATCTAAGAATCGAGTTCCAGATTCATTAGGATTTGTATCAAATCCATCAAAATCTTCACCTTTCCATTTAGCTGGAAATACTTTTATATCATCATCAAGTTCTTCATTTTTAACAAATTTAAGAACATCAGTTTCAAAGTATAGAGGTTTAAGTTTACCTCGAATACTATTTATCTTATTATAGAGATATTCAAATGTATAAAATCTTGCATTATCTCCACCAAAAGGATTTTTATAAGTTTGATTTTTACCGAAATTGTTAGTTTCAGTATCTCGCATTGCGAAACCTTGTGTAACAATTCGAGAATTATTAATATTATGTTCAACAAAGAAATAAACTATTGAACTAATATATTTATTCATTAAATCTGTTTTACCAGCAAGATTAGCTTTAATATTAATATTAGGACTTAATGTATAAGTAGGATTCCATTCAGAAGAAGTAGAATATAATTGGGTTAACCAATTAAATGTCGGAGCAGTTGAACCATCAACTTTGTCACTTAATCGAGCTTCAATTAAAATATATTTAGTTTCTTTTGCATCAAGATTAATTACGAAATTAGTTTTTGTATTAATAGTATTACCAGTAAATACAGATTTACTATCTGATGCTAAAAGATTAGATTCAGAAATTTCATAGTATCCAGTTTCAACTTCAGATTCTTCTGAATCAATTTGTTTAACTACCGATGTAGCATCATAAACTTTTGTAGTTAAATTTATACCAGCAGGTATTAAACTATTTCCACCAAATGTAGGACTACATTCAACACCAATTAATTGACTTGATGTACTCTTACTTGTTATCTCCAATACTACAACTTGATAATCAGAAGGATTAACTCCACCTTCAGAATCTTCAGTTGTATACGGTAATGGAAGACTTGGTAATTTCAGTTTACCTTTTGTTAAAGAACGACCTTTTGTTTTAACAGTCGCGTGTTCAGTTGAAACTCCATATAAAGTAAAATAACGATTACGAGCTATTATAGAATTTTCACTTCCAACACCAGTTTTAGCAATTTCATCTACTTGTTCAGCGTCATCAATATCAGGTAAACTCTTCCAATCCGGACTTATAATCTTACTAATACTTTCAGATTTATAAGGAATTTTGTGAGCATTTTGATTAGTAGAACCTACGGGATATGCTTCAATATCATAATTGTTAGCTTTCCAAGGAATATGATGTATATTTACAAGGTCACCTTTATAATCATAATATCCAGCGTAAAGAACATAAACTTCACCACTCTTGAAATAACGTCGAGTACTATTAATATAAGAAGAACTCGGATTCCAACTTAATTGAACATCAAGATTGTTCTCTGTAAATTCTTTAAGTTCATTATCAAGTTTACTATAATCAAGAGTTTTTACATTACCTCGAATAAGTCTATTATTGAAATTAACAAGAGTGTTATCTCGAATATATGATATATTTTTAATAAAAATATCATCAAGACTTATAGTAGATAAATATGAAACATCACTTACAATATGAGTAGTACTTACACCATTAATTGAAATATCATCTGTTTCATATGATAATTGAGCTTCGTCAGTAATATAAACAATAGCAAATCTACAATGTTTATATTTAATACCACTATTTCTAAAACTAATAGTAATATTCTTATTGATTTCGATACCTAACGCATAATCTTCTTCATAATTACCACAAACAATAAGTGATGTACTCAAAGGAGAATAATTTGTATAAGTACCATCATCAAGACGATATTTAATTGCTATTTGATAAGCACCAGTTTTAAGATTACCACCGTCTTTAACTTCTAATTGAAGTTCAGGATAAGTAACATTTGGAATAAGATTAAATGAATCAACTTCATCAACAGTGATGTCATATCCTATTGCAGTATCATCTCCATTATTACCATCATAAAACGGGTCAGTCAAATTAATAATTCTTGTTTCATTTGCTGATTCATCAGTTCCCTCAGTAAATGTAACAATCAAATTTTCTTTATAATTGTATATATAATCTCCATGAATTGGTCTATCAATACTGAATTCAAATGCACCAGATGTACTATATAGACAACGTTTTACAGTTGGATTATTATCATCGAGATTAAGATATATAATAGCGTCGTTAGTTTGTAAATCAGATTTATCTGCATTATTCCAGTGTTCTACAACGCAAAAAAGTACAACACCAACATTAGTTGGAATTGTACCTATAATATTATATTTGTGATTATCGGCATCACTATAAATATAAGGAATGATATGCCGATTTGTCGGATGATTTTCAAGAATATCATCTAATTCACCTATGAAATCAAATCCTCTTTCATTAAAATAACTTTGACCTTTATTATCAATAGTTATATTTTTAGCATATCGTAAAGATTTATCTTGTGCAATATGAGGTGAATTATCTAAATCAAGACCTAAAACTTTCATAGTTTCTATTATTCTAATGTACGAAGAATAGTAGCAATATTCTCTCGACGGTCGTTACTAAATTTATTACAAGAAACTCGAACTTGTATTCTCATTCTATCGAGTTCTATTGCAGGATTTGTATAAGGATTGTTTGCTGTAAGACTTATAACCGGATGTTTATAACCTCTTAATAACATTTGTTTAAGAACATAAAGTTTAAGATATTTTTTAAGAGGGCCGTTATTATAAATAAGAGGAACATCCATATTTATAATACTATCATAAACAACAGGTAAAGCTCTATATCTTAAATGAATAGTTCCATAATCAACGTTAGTATGAATCCAGTTATTACTAATATAATAATAAGGTTGCTCTTTATCAACAGGAGCATGATTAAAACTATCGTTTTTATCACCGGGACTTGTTATGTCTGCATTTGGAATACCGGGATAAGGAGTATATGTCGGAACAGTTGTTACCTTTTCAGTAATAGTATCTTTGTTAAATTCAGCTGAATTTTTAAGAATAGCTTTTTTGTTATTTATAATGACGTCAATTATACCACGAAAATCCCACGGTAATTGACAACGATGGTCGTCAAATTCAATATCTTTTTCTACATTAACATAAGCTTGAATAAATTTAAGTTCTTCCAAAGCATTTGCAACCCAAATAGGAAAACGACTTACAAAGTCATCACTTTGTATATTATAATCGTTATACATATCTGGAATTAATGTAGCACTACTAATAAATATATTATTATCAATCATAAAGCATTATTTTGTTTAGGAAGATTATTTCGATATAGTTTAATAGCTTCGTCAGGATGATTAAAACAAATTGCAAGAATTTTATTGAAACAATTAAGTCTTCGATTTGTTGCAATTTCATCTACAGTTTTACCTTTCATTGCAAAAGGTGTTCTGTCAATAATTTTTTCACCGTTTTCGTAAGCACTACTTGTGTGACCAAATTTGAATTTGTAATAAACACTTTGCGGTATTCGACCTTTAACTTTATGATATACAGCTTTTATACACCAGTCATAATCATAATATATGAAATAAGGAATACCATTTGGATTATCAGCAGTTCGTATATTAATACCTTGTTCTAACAATTTCTTTTTTAAGTCTTTTGTAGCACCCCAATCAACAACACTACATACATCACCGGGCATTGTCTTTTTATAGTAAACATAAACGTAACCTACAGAACTACCAAAAGAATAATTATTACCTTTACATAGTAAATTAGCTATCTCATTATTAACTTCATCTTGCATATAAGTATACATTTCAGAAGGTAATTCTTTAAGAGCAGCAAGAGTTTCTATATCATCATCAAGTTTATCAAGACGTTCATAAACTAAATAATTATAACTACGAATATAACTCATTAGTTTAGTACCAAGTAGAGCATCTTGTTTCTTATTAAAATAAATCTTACTACGATTATCAATATCGAATACTACTGAAACATCAACACCGGCTTCTTGATATTTAGCAAGATTATCTTTGATATTATAAATACAATCATTGCGTCGTTCATAAGCAAGATGTAATTGTTTAATTAAAGAATTAAGTTGTATTTGAACTTCTTTAACGAAATCTCTCCAATAATATTCGTTATCAACCATAATGATAGAAACATGATGTTAATCTTGGCCATTACCACGTTGAGCAATAGTAGGATTATTATTATTTGTTTTAATATCCAAATCTTGAGGATAAATACCAAATTCAGTTTTAAGTATTTCTTGAATTATACCTTCAAGCATATCATTAGGTAAAGGTAATTCAATATCTTGACCATCTTCATTCTTAAAGAACGAAAGAACTTCATCAGGATTTTCAAATATACCTGTAATCATTACTTCATTAATTGGTCGTCTATCATCAATATCTTTTGTACCAACTTTTTCAGCAATAATTATATGACCGTTTAATATAATATAAGCTCGTGGATACCCGGTGGGAGAGCAGGTTGGACGCCCACTTTGACGTAGTTTAAGAGATGTAATAGAACTTTCATACATATATCCATTACCAACAGTATCACCTACAAACGCAAAAGGCGCATCACTTTGTATGCGCACGGGTGTAGGAACTTTGTACTTTGTTCCTAACAATCTAATTTTATTAGCAACTCGATATTCAGTAGGAAGAATATCACTATATTTCAACTCTTCAACAGGAGCAATAAAAGTAAGTTTAAGAATATCATCTATTCCATTTTTCTCAACGCTTTGTCGGATACGATTTGCAAACATAGTTTTAATCATATCCTTAACACGTTCTTTAAGTTCGTGATTATTAGGTTGATTAACCATGTTTGCAATACGAGCTGCATATTGATTAAGTGTTCCCATATCTTACTTATTTAGATTCAAAAGATTAGCAATAGTATTTTGTTTTTTCCAAATATATTTTTCATCATCAGGATTAAATCCTTCTACGATATTATATTCAAGAGAAATAAAACCAATAGGTGTTTCTTTAATAGGGTCTTTAATAAGAAAAGTATAAGCAGACTTCATACCTCTACTTTCAAGTTCATCTTTATAACATCTGTCTTGAAACTTATATTTACTAACATCATTACAATAATGACGATTTCTAACAAGAAGATTATGAAATAAATAAGGAAAATTATTAACAAGAATATCCTTAAAAGATTTCTTATAAGATACTACACAACAATCATAATCTTCACCAACAACAGTGTATTTATCCATTTCTACACCATTAATAAAATGACCGCCATTATGAAAATGAGCAATATAAACAGCATTAGCGTGAATAGTATCTCGAATAGAAGCACATATCTTATCAAGTTCTATATAACAATTACTTTTTTCAATAGTAAGTTTTTGTTCTTTACGTTTAGGAAATAACCATTCTTTTAGATAAATACCAGCAATCGTACTTATGGATGTTATTATAGCTACTATAATAGCTGTATAATCGAACATAGATAGGCGTATAAGAGGATTAATATTAATAAGTATATTATATTGGGCTACTAACAAATATACGTTAAAATAGTCGATTTCCCACTATATTCGCTATAAAAAAGAGGTGCTACATTAGTAACACCTTTCACCATTTCAATTCAATCTTTAACAATATAAATTATTATATTACTAATAATTTATTTCTTCACTTTCTTACCAGTGGTCTTTTTACCACCTTTCTTTCCACTACATGCCATAGTAGTAATTATCTTAATTAATTAATGATTTTGTTTATAATCAGCACCAATCTTTTTTAGAATAGGTTTGAATATCCAACTCCAAGCAACTGGTGCAAGAATAGCAGAATTAATAAGAATTGTAGTATTTTCATATCCACCTGCTATATATCCTGCGGCAATAGCAAAACAACTAATTAGCATAACCAGTCGTTTAGTCCATGTGCCAACAGATTTATCACCATTAATATCATCTATTGCTTTAATAAGTATGTATGTTAAAACATTCACACAAAGCATAAATGATAAATCAAAATGAGTACTGAATAACTCAACGAAATGTCCTACGAGTTGTTCCATTTACCATTCATCAATTTCATCGACCACCATATTTCTTATTTGGAATATATTTTAAGAAACTAAAAGGAAACAATTTCTTTCTAAAATCTTTATCAGATTCTAAACTTCTTGCTTCACCTTCAAAACAAATATCTTTATAAGCTCGGTCATAAGGAGGTAATATAATTTCAACTATCCAACTAACAACATAAGCTAATAAAGAAATTGCAGGAGTAGCAAGTAATCCCAACCAAGAATAATTTGTAGTAAGACTTAATATGATACTAACCAACAAACCTACAATAAAAAGAGTAATTTGCTGATAACTATGAACAGTTTCATGTCGTTCAACAGTTTCAGTAATTTTATCTTTGTATTCAGTACGAATTATTAACCACCATAATAAAGTCATACATAAATATCCTTTAAATGGTAGGAATTTACAATAGACTTTTTTCATGATTTAATATATTTAGCAATTAACGTTTTTTCATATAATTGTTTTTAATATTATTACATCTTGTAACTACCATGTTATTAGTAGTAGTTATAGTACCATAAGATTTATCAAGTAATGATATAAGAGCATTCCAATCAATTGAAAATGAATCCCTATCAGCAATATCTTTAATATAATATGGACCGTCTACTGTAAATCTTTCATTATCATCAATAATAACCATTAATTCAATTGGTAATGTTTTTGAATTTCCTTCAACATTGATATCAGCTAAATTAAATACAAATGTACTAAATGTACCACTTATATTAGTACATATATTTAATATGTTATGATTAAAATTATCTTTTTCAAATGGTTTAAATTCCCAATCACTAACCTCTGCTATAATTTCATCATCAGTAGAATTATTACAATCTAAACCATGCATAACGAAATTATCAATATTTAATTTATTAGGAATACAATATCTCAATGTTGCTTGTGCATTATTTAAACTTGCAGCTCTTGTACTTGTTCTATTAAGAATAAATAAAGGGAATGAAGAACTATTATCATTATTATTATGTGTAGAAAAAATAAACATAGTAATAACGTTAGTACTAACGATTTTACTTACAGTTCTAACACCTTGAATATAAGGATTCTCTTCTCCATTACCAAAAAATAAATTTTGATTACCACGATCCTCAGTATTTCGAGAAGGAATATTTATAAAAGAATTAATTAACTCACCAAATTGAGCTTGTGTAGGTATTTTACCTGTTTCAAAATATTGTTTAAGCTGACTTTTAGTTGCCATATTGAATAAATATTAAAGTTAATTATTAGTTATAATAGTAGACTCCAGTATTTATTCAGTTAGAATCTACCATGCTTTTTTATTGAATTTGCTTATATTTCTTAAATCTGCAATTATGGTGCTATCATCATTATCCCAAATAGTTGGAGAATTATTATTAGGATGATAACGATATACAGCATTGCCTTGACCTATATTAACAACCTGTTCTATTGCATATCCAACATACCAGTTATTTTCTTGTTCAACAGGATGTAAAATAAATGTACTATTACCATCTACTACAACACGAACATTCGGATTGCTATTGATAGGATTCCAAACCAAATCAGATGGCATATTATTAATAAGAGTTGCATCATCAACTTCATGCAATTGAGCACACATTGCAATATACCAATCCATCATTTGATTTCCAGTAAGTATTGCATAAGTAACTGGAATAGATTCACTATGTTCGATAGGGTTTTTTGCATGGCATTTAATTACTATATAAGGAAGTATAACTCTTTCAGTATCATTATATAAACCAAATATCAGATATGTTAAAGAATCATCAAGAACAATAAAACGATATCCCCTTACATAAGGATTTTCAGTATCAAAAGTAGTTAAAGTAGTGTCTTTATTTGACTCCCCCCCTACGGGAATTTTATCAATAAGATCAGCAAAATTAGATTCAATAGGAATCTTACCAGATTTAAAAAACTCTTTAAGAACGCTTTTGCTTTTAGCCATAACTATATGAATTTAAACAATAATTGTTTAAGACTTGCGAATATACTACTATCTTTATCAGATGTAATGTCAGAGTTTTGATTAACAGACGTAGGTTCAATACTTCTTGTAGTATTACCTACTCTGAAAATCGGATGACTTTTTCCATCACCTTCTATTTGCATATAACCAATACCATCAGGTCCAGCTAATTGAGTAATAGTAACAGTTTGTGAAACAGCTCCTTTTCTTGATGATGTTACTGTACAACTTCGAGCTCCAACATTGTTTTTAGATGCTGTAACAATATTATTAGCTAATGTAAATCCATCTCCACTAATACTCAATGAAGGAATTGAAACTACAGTAGTACTACTTCCAGTAGCACCTGATGTATAAACAGGTATTCTATACCGCATAGCACTATTTGTAAGTTGTGAAGTTCCACCAGATGCTGGAATTGTTGTAGGATTAGCTCTAAGAACAATTTTCCATTCTGTGTAATTATAAGAAACAATTTCATTGGCCGCTTGATAAATATACATTGTTGCACCTGCAGATTCACCATTAGCCGACCAAATAACAGGTTGACTCTTTATAGTAGTTTGAGAAGAAACAGTGGTTCCTTTTGAAGATGCAGTAGCTTCAATAGAAGCAATACTCGGTGAAACATTATTTGTTCCACTTGAAGCATTTTCAGTTATAACATCTTTTGTAGAACCAGAATCATATTGATAAGTAGTAATAGTAGCAGACTTGCTCCAATTTTGAGTACCATTTCCAGCTTTAGCAGTAGCAGAACCACCACTTGCAGGAATCGTAGCATTCGTAATTGGACCAGATGTTACATAACCATATTTATAAACACCACCAGAAATAGATTTAACAGTTTTACTGTTTGTTATACTTTTAGAAGCCGTAGCTGATTTAGAACTATCTCCGTCATTTACAGCTTTTATAGTAATAGTATCAGTAGTTTCATTAGTTCCCATACTACTATGAGTAATCGTATTTCCAGATAAACTGAATCTACTATTACCATTAACAGTCATAGAAATTGATAAACTACCACCAACACTTCGTGTTTGATTCGGGCTAGTAGCACCCGAACTATACAAAGTATTATAAGTTTCAGTATTAGTAACAGAAGCACTTACACTCGCAGAACCACCAGCCGCTGTTAAACCACTACCGATACTTATAGTAGGAGTTCCGTAGGCAGTAATTCGAGGATTGTAATTACTATTAGTTACTTTATTTTCAGCTTGATAAATATCAACGGTTTTATTGGCAGTTACACTACCTTCACCAGTATAAGTTACAGTAACTTGTCCAACCTTAGTTCTTGCCTTAACTGTGGTTCCAAGAGAAGAAACTGTAATTTCACTTGTTTTTGAATAGGTAACTGTACCAGCACGAGTCGAACCAGATGTATAACTAATTGTCTGTGACATATTAGTAACACTGGTTGAAGAAGTTCCACCACTTGCAGGAATATCAGATGCCGAAATAGAACCACCTGTTAAAATACCATAAGAAGCTTCGTTAGCTTCTTGATAACAAATAACGTGAGGAGAAGTTACTTCTTTACCATTAAGTTTTATAATAACAAAAAATTCTCCAATCTCCCAACGATTTCCAACAGCAGTTCCTCTTATTCCAACTGATACAACACCAGTAGTAGCATTAATACTACCTCCACCAGCTGTACCACTCTTACCATAAGTTAAAGTAGCACCCGAACTTATAGTATCAATATTTTTAGAACCACCTGAAGAATAATTTTGTATCTTAGCTTGAGTATAAGCTAATTTAGGATTAACACTACCACCTGACGCAGGAATATCCGGATAAGTAAAATAAGTAATAGAAATATTACCATAAGTAATATCAGTTTCAACATTAGCATCCTGTGTTAATGTCAGACTTGTTTCAACGATTTTATTATTGGTTGCTACTGAATTTAAACTGAGAGTTAAAACTCCAGTTCGTTTATCACCAACCGTTATACCACGATATTCACCAGTTACGGTGAGTATCCCATTAGCAATAGATTTAGTAAAATACGATTCAGATAATATCCAATTATCATTACCCCAAGTATCAACATTTGCTTGTTCTCCACTGGAATAAATCACCCATCCAGTAAAAGGGTTTGAACCACCAGCAGCAGAATAAGTTATTGTCGGAGATAAAAATTCACTTGTAGAACCACCTCCAATTTTAAGAGATGTTATATAATTTTCAGACTGTTTAATAACAATAGTTGAAGATACAGTTTGTCCATCAAAAGTATCAGAAAATTTACCAGTTACAGTAATACTTCGTTCAGCTCCAATACTTATTCCACGATTACTTGCAGTAACCTTAGAACCAGATATAGAGAATCCAGTAGCACTTCCTGATAGAACTGGTGTAACATTATCTGTACTAACTAAATTACCATTACGATACGTTTTAAGTACAGCTGTAATAGTTGCAGTTCCACCTTTTGCGGCAATTTCAGTATTATCACTATTTAACGTTAAATCATATGTATAAGTAGATGCTTCTTGTTCAACAGTAAGAATAACTTGTTTACTGGAATCTTTTTTACACTTTCCAATAAACTTCATACTTCTTTTAGAAGTACCCTTTTGAACAGGTGATAAAATTTTAATAGTCTGATTTCCTTGAAAAGAGGGAGATTCAATATTAATTGAATCTCCACTCCCGTCATTCCATTTATTAGTGATAACACTCATAAATAATTAATTAATTTATTCAACAGGTTCGAATGTCCATTCGTCATTAGACAGAACCCTCAGAGTCTGCTCACCACCACCCTTCGGAATAGTAACAGTTGCAGTAGTTGTACCCTGCGAATTGAGATACAGATAGCTGTCACCAAGAGCCTGAGTAATAGTAATAGTTTTAACAACACTCGCACCTTCACCCTTGATTTGAAGAGTTGCAGAACGAGCTTTAATAGTTTCATTCTTCGGTACAACAACAGTAACATCATAAGTATATTCTCCAGTAGCACCGGGGTCACCAGTAATAGCAGTACCAGACGTAGCAGTTGTACTACCATTAACCTTAAATGATGTTACATTTGCAATACCGAAGTTAGTTTTCCATGTAAATGTAAGAAGTTTCGAGTTAGACTTACCAGTTACATGAATTGTTTCACCACCTTTAGCAACATTAATAGTTAAACCATCGGGAGTAATAAATTCGTCAGCAGCCTTTTCAAGAACCGTGACTGTAACTGCGTTAGACTTTCCAACAATCTTACCGGGAACTCGAGTGCTTCTATCGGCACGACCAGTATAAGGACTCACAGAATTAATCTTAATCTGTGCATTTCCAGTACCAGTTTTAGGAACCCATGATAAATAACTCGGAATAGTTGCCATTTGTTTTTTTTTTTGGTCGATTAACTATAATAACAAACTAATTACCAAATTCCCATTCAGCTGTATCACTTGCGAAAACAGTTATGGTATCATGATAATTATTATCTTTATTTAGAATAACAAGAGTTTTATCAACAGCTAATTCTACAACAGGTTCATCTATTGGCCAAACTTTTTTACCATTAAGCCACATATCAAGAACCTGCCGACGATTACCATTAAGCATTACGACAGCTTCTGTAGCTCGTTCAAGAAGATTAAGTTGTGCCATAGTTGTAGATTAATATTAACCTTGTGGTGTTTCAAGAGCAGTTACACGACTTTCCAAAGAAGTATAATTACTCTCTAATGTACTTACTTTACCACTTAAAGTAGTAACAGTTTCTTGTAATGTATTAACAGTACTTTCAAGAGTTTCTACTTTTGTTTGTAATTGTTGAACAGTTGAAGATTCAGCCTTAGTGGCTAAACCTTCAACTACAAAAGTAATTAACTTCTGAAAAGCACCAGTTTTCGGAGGCCAGTTTAAGGCACAAAATACTTTGCGAATTACTGATTCTTTCATATCATTAAACCGTTAATTAGATTCGACATTACCAACCCTAAATATAGGATGTTTAGTACCGTCACCTTCGATTTGCATATAATCAATACCGTCCTTAAAACGAAGAGTAACAGGTACGATTAAAGATTCATCACTTTCAGTTTGAAGAGTAACATCAATTTCTTCAGTAATAAATCCAGTAGCAACAAATTTGACTTTAATAACAGTTCCCGGTATAGCAGTATAGTTAAATCCGATACTTGCTACAACAGTTCGTAAATCTTGAGGCATCCATTCACCATCAACTAATACAGAAGCAGCAGTAACTGTTTCAACTGGTGCGTTCTTTTCAGTAACAGCGAATACAAAATATTCCTTAGTTGTAGGTTTAGGAGGAGTTTCCTCTGTCATTACGACTTTAACATCAATCGGTTCTGTACTACCATCTTCTAAAACAATATCTTTTTCAGTATCGTTGTATCCGGTAGCAGTAAACTTAACACGAATAGAAGTTCCGGGTTCACCAGTATAAGCAAATCCCATTGCTCCACCTTGTAAAGTTTGTTCAACCCAACTATTATTATTCCATAAATAACCATGAACACCTATTGTGATATTAACAGATTCCTCAGTTACAGCATGGATATAATATTGTTTAGTAGTAGGTTCAGGCGGAACCTCTTCAAGTACAATAGTAATACTATGTTCACCAGTAGAATTAATCGTACCAGTTCCAGTGTTAGTTATATAACCAGTTTTAGAAGCTCGGAAATCAACACTTGTTCCAACTGGAGCTGTAACAGCCTCAGATTTACCAGCAGTCGATTCATCATTATTGAGAGGTTTCCAATCACTTTCAGTACTGAGTTTATACTCAAACGTAACACCGTCTAAAGCAGTAGATTCAGTATTTACAGCAGTTGCATAGATAGTACCAGATTGAACTGGAACTTTATCCATTTCAACAGTAACTTCTGCGGTAGGAATTGCATAAGTTACCAGTTGTTCAACCTCTATATAACCCGACGAAACAAACCTCAAAATTCGGCTCGTATTGACATCTCCGGTGAGTTGTAGCGGCGTATCTTTTGTGACTTGACCTAATATACCACCCGTGTCCTTATCATAGACGTATGCGGCTATTTTGGCCTTTGTTTCGCTATCGACTACCGTAAGACTTACAGCACCTTGTTCAACTGGTAGAGCTGTAAGAGTAATATCACGAATTATATTCTCATCTAACGTAATACGCTCTTCGTAAGTTTCATATCCACTTGCACCAACCTGAATTAAAATATCACGCGGGTCATAAGTTTCATATGTAAGAGTACCAGTACCTTGAGCAATAACTACATTAGAAGATTTATCAGTAAATATAATTAAAGCATTATCAGGAGTTGCATTTACAGTTAATGTCTTTTTAGTTTTAGGTGTAAGAACAACGTTAATTGTCGTATCTTCAACACCTACATCGACATAAACATCTTTTGTAATGTAATTCTCTTTTTCTACAATATAATGTAAACGACTTTGAATTAAACATTCAAGACTTGCACTACCAATACCTGCTGATTCTTTACCTTCCGAATTAATCATTCGTATAGTAGAATCAACCGGAACAGCTTCAATCTTAATTGTTATATAATCTTCTTCATTTCGAGGAATACGAATCCAAAGTGTACCATCTTCAAACGTAGTAGGAATCTCGCTTGTAACTTCAATTTGATTAATACTGTTGCTACGAACATGATTATTGTGTTCTACAACAATACCATAAATCTCATTAATAGCATCTACAATACGTTTATTATCAGTAACAAGTTCTTCAGAAGTTTTATCTTGCTTATTAATAAGCAAACCTTGAAGTTCTTGAGCTTTTTGTTTTAATTTTTCAATATCACTTGCGGCTGTTGGTAAACCAACTTGTGCGGCAGTAACTCTATGAGGATTATCATAATTACGAATATGAGCATTGAAATTATCTTTGTCATTCTCGTAATCTTCTTTATCAAGTTTCTTGTTTATAGCAGCCCAAACATCTTGAAACTTCTTATTAACTTCTGCAACATGATTGTTAATCCAAACATTCAACTGTTTGAACCAACCTTTAACCCTATTTTCAAGAGCATCAATATACTCTTTCTGAGGTCGAGATACAGGTTTATCCATATCGGCAGTGTTATCAACATTGCCAAGACCAACTTGTTCTTTTGTTACCTCATGAGGATTAAACTTATTATTAATATGTTCAAATAAAAGTTTTGTAAGTTGTTCAACAGGATTTAAGTCCTCTGCTGTAAGCTCACGAACATATACTTGAACATCAAGAATCTCATTAACAGCATCATTAAAATCAAAATTGGTCTTTACATTCGTCCGATAAATCCACCAAGATTTACCCTCGTGAACATAAATACCAGTAAGAGTGAATATCTGATTACTTATGATACCTTGTACTGTAATTGTATGTATAGAACGAACAATCGGTACAAGTATATAAAGATATTGTTGAGTTGATTTAACCCACGGAACTTTATATTCATAATGTCCTACATCAATATTTCGAGATTCAAACTCAGTAATCTTTGCAGAACTAATATCAGATTTTTCAGTTAGCTTAAATAGAGCACTATTATCGTAAGCAGTTACATTAGTTAAGTCTATTTCAATCCTCTCCTTTGTCCTATATAAATATAGGTGGCCATTCTTTCGATAGTACATATATAATGTAGGAACTGTTTTAATACCAGCACCTTCACCATCTACTGTACCAATATATTCTCCGGTTTGGCCATTATAAACACTCGGATATACACCATCTTCAAGTACACCGAGCGCTACAACATTTCGAAGATTAATTACTGCCATACCAAGAACAATAACGAAATAAATACTCCAACTACAAAGTTAATAATAATAGGATGAATTTTAAGACCAATTGCTGTTTTCTTTCTTGCAGCTTGAATACCACAAATAATGATTTGATAAGCTAATGTAATCCATAAACTCATAAACCAAGTAGCAACAGTAGCCTTAAATAAAATACCTACGACAGTAGCAATGACGAAACCAATAATAATATCGTCTTTATGTTCTGAATAATAACCACTTAAAAAAGTAGTTATTTTATTCCATATTTTCTTTATCATAATACTAATCGTATTTATTGTTATATGACGATTAATAATAATAATGGTGCAACTTGTATGGCTCGGCCTGCGGCCTCGCTCCCCGGTGGGGCAGGAGGTTGCACGCCCACTTGTCACATAACATTAGCATCATTAAGAGAATAACTCCTAACACCACAATTAATAGCATTAGGAGTTATCCTTGTGGTTACATTTTTAACAAATCAATTTCTTACTTAATGAGTGCTAATACCCCTTCAAGTGCAGTAATTGCAGTACTCTTGGTATTGTCAATAGCAATAAATTGAGTAACCTGTAAACCCTCTGTATGTAAATTAAATGGATGTGTGAAATCAGCACGAGAAGTAATTACATAAGTGTCATACATAACACCCTCGGTAGCTGTAAAAATATCACCATAAACACGGTCATATTCCTTGAAATTAGGATTATAACCTACGCCGGCAACATCTGCTTCTTTCTCAAGTTTAGCAACTTGGTCATAAGTACCAACAGGAGTTTGATTCTCAGTACCCTCTTCAAGCGTAGCACGAAGAATACCATCAAACGTCACATAATACTCAAAACCTGCGGCGCCAGTAAACGTAACACTTGCTTCGGTGAAATCATCAATCGTAATGCTATCAGCACCAAAACGAGCGTTAATCTTAGTTAAAGTCTTTTCAACCTCAACTTTCAGACGAGCAATAATATCTGCACTTGCTTCATCAATTCCGTTGATAGTTACGCTGGCATTGTAAACTTCCAGAGGATAACCACCAAAAGAATTAATAGGCTTGCACGAGATAATAACCTCAGCATCGAAACCTTGATAACCAATACCACGATTAGCTACAAGATTCGTAAACTTATAAGTTTTACCAGCAGGAGCAAGATACTTTTCTTTATGTTGCTTCGACCACTTAGGATTAATCCAAACGCCGCGCTTAACCTTGCCATCACCAAGACCAAGAACAAACTGCAACATCTCATCATCCTTTACATCCGAAGCAGCTGCAACGACTTTACCAGCCGAATTAAGAAGAACAGCTTGTCCGCGAGTCAGCTTGCTAACATCATTATTAGCAAGTGTTGTCAGAAAATCATTTGCGACAATTACACTTTTCATTTTTTATTCTAAATTTGATTGTTGTTTAACAGCACTAAAACTGTCATCTTTAAGAACAAGAAGAATATCGCTAACTACACTATCTATGAAATCAGGTGTAACTTCCATATCTGACATTTGGTTAATATCAATATTAAAAAGACGTGGCTTCTTAATATATGAAATCTTAACCGCATCAACACAAAAATCATCACCGTAATAAACAAATAGCCTATCATCAACAAGCTCACTTATTGGATTAAGATGTCTGTTTTTATTACCATAGAAGTTGTTTAGAGTAGCTCGAATATTTTCGGTAGCAATTAAATCATTTTCAGAAAACTTATTTCCTACATTTACGAACTCGTCATAAGTAGTATTATAAGTAATAACAGGAATGTCTGTATCATTAACTTTCAATGCAATTTCGTCTTTTGCATTAGAAGTAATAATAATACAATCTTTATAATAACGACCAATCAGATTCTCCCAATAAACATTATATTCATTAGAAAGAGCTTGACGTAATCTATCACAAGTTAAACCTGCAATTTCATACAAATCAATCTTATCTGAATCACTATCATAAAGAGAAAGAATATCTGAAATATCAATCTCATTCCCATTAACAATAATTTGTCCATTAAATTCATCACCAGTTAAGGTAATTTTAGACAAATCAATTAGATGATAATATAAATTCTTAACTTCATCATCAGGATAAACCTCATGTAAATTCTCAACAAGTCGAGCTTTACCATAAGTTAATCGAGAAGTAGAAGAAATAAGTTTTAGATAATCACCCGGAAGAATAACGAAAGCTCTATTTGGATAATCCGCATCTTGCTTATCACGTTTAAGTTTAAGCCACGGTGTTTCACGTTTTAATGATTGAATATCATCTACACGTTTTTTACTATCTTCAAGACCTTCGCCTTTATAATTAGTTTTCCTATTTGATTTAGTTTGTATATATTTAACGGCAGCTCGATTCAGCATCATATCAATAAACTGAGGAGCAATACTCCGATGTCTATTAGATGTTATCTGCTGTATTCGTTGCTCTATTTCGATATGTAACTCTTTTACCGTTTCATACATGACTAACCTTTCAAACTACGATACTTCGCGTTCCACTCGGCAACAATACCTTTGTTGTTATCATTCGAGAAATACGAGATAGCATCATTAATATTATTACCAATAACATTTTCCGGATTAGAAGCATCGACAATGATAGAACTATTCGGAAGCTGTCGAATAATATTCATCCAAAGATAAATAGTAATTTTAGCTTTCATCCCCAGATGTTTATCATCAACAATACTAATAAACTTCTGCGGGTCACTGTCAATAAGTTCAAGAAGAACAGATTGCTTATCATCGGCAGTCATTGCCATAAATTCCGAATAATCACCTACGCTACCTGTCGATACAACAACATTGTCGATAAGTGCGCTATTCGGATTATTAATAAGTTCTGTATATTTCTTGAGAGCATCAGTGCGAAGTTTCGTCCGAGCAGCTTTGAGTGCTTTACGCTCACTATCCGAAGTAAGATAAAATTGAATATTGACGCTCTTATTAATGTCTTCAACCTTATTAGCAACTTTGCTACTTAAAAGGCAATATCTCCAACTAATATAATCGGGAATATTAACAAAAGTAACATACTTATAAAGTTCCGTTTCATCAAGTTCCTTAATCCGTTTCAGAACAATAGCTTCAAGTTCCGAACCAGTTTCATTCTTAATCTTATCAGCTTTTTTAAGTTTACCAATAAGTTCGTCGATATTACTTTTCAGAGCAGGATTACCTAAATCTAAAACGTAAGAAGTATCGAACTCTAAGCCATGAACAGGAATCTCAAGAAGAAAATCATTTAAGTATGTAGTGATTCGTTCTTGCCAAGAACTATCAATAGGAGATACACCAACAACAGTAGGAAGAAGAACTCGCATTTCCTCACTACGGCTCAGCAGTTCATTAACAGGACGAATAGCAGAACCAAGACGAAGAAAATCAGTTTTAAAAGCATCTTTATTCCGAAGTTCAAAAGAAGAAGGATTGTTCCTCCATTCAATACGAACTGAACGATTAACTTTAATCATATTTTTAACATTTTAAGTTATTCAATCTTTTATATGTTAATGAGTAGTAATAACCTTTCGATTATTACTACTCAAATTGGGTGTTTAGTTCAGAGCTAAATCAAGCCAGAACGAAGTAGTAGGATTATCAATATTGATACCCTGCGAACCAAGAACTTCATAAGAAGCAATATCCTTCGTATCCGACAGTTGAGTACCACTTGCAAGCCCCCACGAAGCAGGCAGTTCAGCCATACCTTTATAGACACCTACTTTATACTCACGACCCTCTTCACAAACAAACTTAATATTACGCTCACCATTCGAACCCATAGTATGGTCAAGGAATACAGCACTATAAGAAGTAATAGGCAGACCTTGATACATATTACCGGCTTCACGGTCACGACGAGCACGAATACCGTGGTCGAACATATCAACAATCTTGACAGTAAGAATCTTACCATTAAACATCTTATAACGGTTAAAATACTTACCATAAGACATCATTTCACCATCGCTCTTAATCTCGTTATCACCAAGAGTTACAAAGTAATTCTTAAGACGAGCATCATAGTAGATAGCATCATTGAACATTCGTGCAAAACCTTTACCGCAATAAAGAACAAGTTCCTCAACGGTAGAGTCAATACGATTGTCAAAGATACGAGTGATGATACGGTCGAAACGATTAAGTGTCAGAACAGAATACGTTTCATAATTACCAACGGCCTTAAGAATATCAAGAACACCAGCACCACGAGGAATTGCCTCACCAGTCTTCTCATCCTTTAAGTGGATAATACCATTCGAATCGCGGTTGTACTCCGAGAACCACAAGTCCTCTTCGAGCATCTCGCGTCGCATGATTTCCCACATCTTCATTTCGTAAGGCATCCACAGATTACGCTCACCACCAGATGCAGTATCAAAGGCAATATTAACAACCTTATTACCCATGTTACCAGCAATCTCTTTCGAGAAACGATAGTAACCATACTGATTGGTTGCCTTGCTGAACGACTGGTTATTCGAGCGGTTTCCGTCAGACTTGCTACCCGGAATAGTAGAAGCACCTAATGCCCAAATAGCACCACTAATGAAGTCTTTTGCAACAGCATCAGCCGAGATAGGAGCACCTGACATATTGGTAAAACGATAAACGTATCCACCAGTCGAAGTAGCAATACCCTCATTCTGAATACGCCATTGCATACCCGAAGGAGCAATAGCTGTGTGCTGATAAATAAACCAATTATCCTCCATTTCAACCTCAACAGTTCCATAAGGCTGAATAGCAGTTTTATCAGATACCAGCTTTTTCAAACGAGAAGTAACACGCTGACGAGGAGCAATTTCCCAAGTATATTGAGTATCACCACCATTCAGCTTAACTTTTGTTGTAACAGCACCCTGACCCTCAGTAAGAGTAAGAAGAGGATACTTGTCACTATCCTTACCCCAAAGATAAGTAAGATTACGATTAAGTTTAACAGGGTCAATCAAATCAAAATTCAGAAGCATATTAGCATCTGTATATTGATTCGAGTCAAATTTTACAGTTCCAATTTCACGCATTGTAAATTAGATTTTTGGTTAAGTTATTATTATAAGGCAAGAACATTTGCTTTATTTAATAGGTAAAACAATTTTATCATCCTTTGCAGTCTTTTGAACTCTGGGATTACCATTGTTTTTACCAGTCTTACTTGCTAATGAACGAAGACGTTTAACTTCTTTTTTAGCAAGTTCAGCTTTAATCAGTTGGTCAACTCCACCATCAAGATTCATAATAAATCGCATAGCCAATTCAGCAGGATTAGAAAGACGATTAATCTCATCAATCTGTGCTTGACTATAAACCATTCCATTAATCTCTTGAACAGGACGAGAGAAATAATCAAATAACTCTTGACGAGAAACAAGTTTCTCACCATCAGTTGTCTTAATTCTCAGACCTTCTTTCGGAAGAGCATATTCTCCAATCTGACCTTTAACAACAATTAAATCATAAAGACTACCCGGTGCATTATGAACTTTGACAGTACCGTCATCTTCATAAGAAACACCAAAGTATTTAATTTCCTTTTCAAGTTCAGCCTGCATTTCTTTGGCCTCACGTTCACGAATTGCTTTAATTTCACTCTCTTGAGTTTTACGCAACCAATTAAGACTTTCAGTTGCATCATCTTTAAGAGTGTTATTTGCTTTTGCAAACTCAACAATTCGTTTGGCACGTTCCGGAGAAGTACCTTTTTGAATTTCAGCTTTATAGATTAAATCAGCAAGTAAGTTATCATCATCTTTGATTTCAATCTTACTATAATCTACATTTGCCGAATAACCTTCGATTGTACCGAACTTACTCTTATATTCAACAAGAGCTGCAATATCAGGATTATTAGCTAAAAACTCGTTAAAACCTTTTGCAAAACCCTCTCGTTCACCAAGAGCTTTTACAGCAGCTTCACGTTTAGCAAAACCCTCAATCGTAGGTTCAAACTTAACAGGTTCACCTTTCTCATCTTTAATAACAATGCCACTTGCTTTTGAAATAGCTTCGATATAATCACCGTCTAATTCATTAGCATTTTCATCAGACATTGCATCAATCTGTTCTTTTGTGAACTTAATTTCACCGTTATCATCTACGGCGTTTCCGTTATCATCAAGCGTGTAAAGAGTACCATCAATTTCTACTTGTTCCGGTTCAGTTTCTTCTTCACCATTACCAGTAGAACCACCCTTACCACCTTCTTCTTCAGCTTTCTTACGAGCAGCTTCCTCTTCAGCTTTACGTCGTTCTTCAGCTTCTTGAGCTTCTTTAGCTTCCTTAGCTTTACGTTCTTCTAATTCTTTACGAAGACGTTCTTGTTTTTGCTCCTGAGTTTCATCATCAGGTATAACAACTTTTTCAACAGCCATATTAGTATTTATTTATAGTTGAATATTATTACATGAACAAAGATATACTATATGTAATATATTATCAATAATTATAGTAGTATTATCTTGCAGGTTCTCTTGCTCGCCGTCGATAATTCTCGGTCATCATTGCTTTAATTCTTTTTGTAACTTTATTCTATTAACATCAGAAGCAGTGTAACCAGATTGAGCAGCCATAGCTTCATCCTTATCTATATTACCATTTCCATTGGTATCGACTTTAAGTCGCATATTCCAAATCTCTTTTTCACCTTCTTGTTTAAGAACTTCAAGATTAATATCATGTTTTCTATCAAGAGCATTTTGTTGAGCTTCAAATTCTTGTTTAGCTGCTTCACGCTGACTAACAATTTGTTCAACTTCAGCTTGAGCTTGTTGTTGAACTTGTTGCATTTGAAGTTCATAATCTCGACGAGCTTGAATAGCTTTCTTAATATTCTTAGCAATAGAAGTAATATTATTGTTTTCAATAGCTTCAATAGCAACTTCCAGTTGGTCATTCTGACCTGCACTAAATGCAAGTTCTTTCATCATGTTCAGCTTATTCTGAACATCGGCATTATTACGAATATAAATTCCAATATTACCAGAGAAATCAGAAGAACCATCAATATCAACTACAACAACTTTATTAGTTGTCGGGTCTACATAAGAACCTCGTTTACCATCAATCCAAGCAAACTTACTGTAATCAATATTTGCAACATAATCACGTTCACGGAAGAGATTAAAACATTCAAGACTCCAAACACTTCCGGTCATTGCTTGAGAATAATTCGATTCATTAACAGCCTTACCAGCATAATCTTTGGCATCACCAAAGCGAGCATTATTCATATTAGCTGCTTCCCAAGCTTCTGCTTTCAAACCTTGTTTAAGATTATCAAGCATTTGAATATAATTCGTAATAGCACTTGTAGCTACTTCTCGAATAGATTGTAAAGCATTAGGTTGTGCATCAGAATCGTCAAACGGTAAGAAACTGTCTTTATTCGCAACAGCAAGACGTTCCTCGGTAGTCATATCACTACTATCAGCAAGAATACTTTCAGGGAATAATAACCAAGACTTAAACTTAGCTACTGCACGTTCTTGTTGTAAAGTATAAATACGATACAGAGCAAGATAAGGTAAAACACGGAAAGGAATAGGATTACGAAGATTATCTTTATGTAAACCTACAATACCATTATAAGGTAATTTACAATCACTATAATTGTTAAACCTTTCACGTTGAACTTCGATAGGTCGAGGCTTAATATAAATACCACTATGACAACCACCGATACGCCAACCTTCCCAAACTTGATTTATCCATTCCCATTCAATTTCAATATCACCAGCAGAAGTATCAAATTCATAATTCTCGTCTACAACACTTTCAACGATATTTCCTAATAAATCTCGATGTTTAAGAATACCTTGTTTAATTTCAGTTTTCCAAACATAATGATAAATATCAATTTCTTTACAATATAATCGAGCTTCACTACGAAGTGCTTCTGCGTTAGTATGTAAGATAGCTTTACGTTCAGCAAAATCGGTTTTATTGAAGATTTGAACTATACCATCAGGAGCATCATATTTAGGAGATACAGTATAAATATCTTTAAGATAATTCATTTCTGCATCTGTAAGTTCATCACGGAATCTATCAATGATTTGTGGAATAGTCATTCGATAAACACGAAGTCCTGCATCATCATCTTCGATATATCGTTGACCACTTTCAATACGATAATATTCGAGAGGAGATATTACTTGAAGATAAACATCACCTTTATAAACTTCTCGATAAGTATAAACCTCTTCACAAGCCCACCAATAGAAATAGCATTGTTGATACTTGTCTTTTGCTTCAACAATAGTATTGATAAGTTCAAGACGCTTTTGAGTTGTAATAGTTACATCATCAATCCAATCGTTAAGAACTTCCTCAATAATATCGTTAAGTCCACCTTGCTTAATTGTCTTTTGACCAGTATTAAATCCTGCTTCATTAAGACGATTAATAATTTCTTGATTACAATAAGCCATTATTTTATCAGCAAGAACTTTATTGCGAGCAAGAGTTACAGAAGGGTCATTATTAAATACTTGATAATTAGAGAACATATTAATAAATTCTCCCATATATCGTTCTTTAATAGGAGTAAGAAAATCTACATCACGTATCTCACCATACATGACAGCTTTCTCACCAACCTTATCAATATAATTCCGAAGAACATATTCATAAGTCTTAGGGTCTACTAAACCATTAGCAGCATCGAGAAATTTCTGTGTAACAGTTTTATCGTTCTGACCAATAGCAAGATTAATCCAATAATTACAATTAGGAATGTACCAAGCTTTCGTTTGTTTTGTAGCAGTACTTGCACGCTGGTCAGGCATAACAAGTGGAGTTGCTCTTAAATCACGTTCACTCATTTTAGGAATCTATTAACTTTACGACCAGTGTTATTAGTTTTACTTTTCGAGTTAGCTTCTCGTTCAAGTAAAAGGGAATCTTTACGAAATTCAAACATTGCAACGATAGCCGAACTTAATCGGTCTGCATTACGCCCAAATATAAATCTATCTAACTCTAATAAAAAACTTATATCATAAATTTGATTAAATCTATATATTGGTGTATCGTCGGACGTTTTTCCGACAATTTCGTATAAGAAATCCCGCACCATGCGCATACCTTCCAACTTAATATCGCCATCACCAATGACAATACCATAACCAGTAATACGAGGGCCATCAACACTACGATTAATATAACTACTTGGGTCTTTCAGCAACTTATCTCTATAACCCCATTTCTTGAAATTAGTAACAAGTTCACCAGTACCAGCCTCATAAAGAACTTTACAATTCCAACGTAAACAAGCATAAAGAACAAGTTTATCGACAGCTTCCATAGTATCAAGACGACCACAATAAGAAGCAACAAGTCGTTTACCCATGTAAGGAGTTTTACTATTAGTACGCATCCACACTTGAAAACTTGCAAGTGAATTTTTTGTACTAACTTCTTCTTTATTTTTATCTACACGATATGGGTCATAAGAAATAAAATAAAGACTACCATCATTTGGAATAGGAGAATAAAACTCTCTTATACAACCATGAACATCAGTCTTTGAATTATGAGGTACATCAGTTATATATTCATGGAATCTATCGGAACCAAATATAGCTCGTTCAATACATTCCTGTTTAGTAACAAATCTAACACGTCCATCATCAAGTATATACCAACCATCTTCATAAAAATGATTAGACTTATCATATTTAATAGCGTTAATATGATTAGTAAGTTCCGGACTGTGAAAAATGTTCTCTTGTGTGTTCGTAAATGCCTCATTAGGACTGTTAGCACGTTGACCTACATAAATATTATATTCACCAGCATCTTTCTCTTTTTCTGCACCACGTTTCTTGTCATAATCATCCTTCCAAGAAGCAAACAGTAAAGAATTACCGTCTTCTACAAAAGGTTCATAATCCCATATCTGCGGAAAAAAGAAACCACAAACAGCGTGTCTACTATTAGCATCCCAGATATTTTCCATAGGAAGCATATCGTTCTTTCCGGGATTATAAAAACAATTACCGAATGCTTCCCAGTTAGCACCTTTTGTACCACCAGTACCATACACTCGAATAGTACCAATTCTTTCAGCACCAGATTCTGCATTAGATAACATAACATCTAATGCCTTTTGAAGATTTGGACAACGACCAGCTTCTTCAAAATCTATTTCAATAGCTTTTTTACCTACAGCTGCACTTTCATTTCTACCAATAGCAACACTCAAAAGTTTGCTACGAAATCCAAAAGCCTTTTGACCTTCTTTTGTCTTTTTATATCCAAGTTCAATACCTTTATCGAAATTCTCACTTAAATAACCTCGTTTCCAATAAGTATGATTTTCATACCAATCAAGATTAACTTTAACCATATAAGATGTAGCATCTTTAACAGTTAAATAATCTAATGTATCAGCAGCAAGAATAACAGTTACGTTCTTATTAGCATTTAGAGTGTTAGCTGCTTGACTACCTCGTTTATATGAAAATCCTTTACGACGAGCTTTTGCTTTACATAAGTTACAACTGTTGTTAGCAATTAATTCATCTATCTTAAAATTCCAATAATCACCATCCCAAAAACGAGGAAATCCAGCAACAGTATGAACTTTGAAAAGACCTTCTTTATCTAATTGTTTACGTTCTTTTTCATTAGGAGCACGATCTATACGACCATAGTTGAGATAATTATAATGGTCGCCAGTTATACGAACTTTATGAAGTAAAGCTTTACGTTCAGCATCAGATTTAGCTGCTAAATAAGCAGGAATATCTTTAATGTATAATTTACAATATGCTTGGACACCTTTAACTCGTCTATCCATTTCACGTTGCCAAAACTTTATGGTATTAGGACTATCATCAGGTTCAAGACAATAACATCCATGTTTTTCATAAAAGTCTGCAACACGACTAAATATTTCAGTACCTACGAAAACAAAGTCTATTTTCATAAGTACACCACCACTTTCACCTATAAGAAAATCGTTATCTCTATCAATCCAAGGTTTACCAGTAAAACGACAAATACTTGAAGATAAAGGTTTGTAACTTTCTTTATCTTCAAGTATGTAATCTATAAACGGACTTCGACCAGTTTCATAACCATAACGATTGTCTTTACGATAATGTTTCTGTTTCGTTAGGAGCATTAGATGCTCTATCATTTGTTCCGTCATAGCTATCTCTATATTCAGCTCCACCACGAATTGACGTTACACCTTTTTCAATCTTATCCCACTTATCATTAAGCTCAGTAAGACTTTCAACTCGTGCAGGAATTTCATTAGCAATTTTAATAATCTGTTTAAGAGTATCTTCACAAAGAGCTAAATCTTTCATTTCAAGTTCTTTCGACATTAAATCTTCTATACCATCAGTTAATGTACGAACTAACTTACTTGAAAGATTCAAAGATTTAATAGTAGAATTAATTAAATCTTCAACAGCTGTAATATTAAGATTTGATTTTACAAATTCAATAGCAGATAAAACAACTTTATCCGGTAGATAAGATTCATCTAAACCAGCATTAGACTTAGCATAAGCATAAGCTTCTTTTTTAGTAAGTCCTGCTTTCGTTACATAACCTTTTCTATCGGATAAATATAGTATAAATCTAAATTCTTTTTCTGCAAAAGATTTATCTTTACTATCATCACGAGCATATATCTGTTGAAGTAAAGGATATTGAAGTATTTCTTCTACATCAAGAATTAGTTTATCATTTTCTATCTTAAATCCATGTACCATACATTATTTTATTTCAGCAATACCTTCTTTAATAAAAGGTGCATTACTATCTGCATCAGAAAACTTATTATGTTTGAACTCTTCTAACCTAACCCAATCAGCAGTACGAAGAAATTCAAATATCATATTTCCCATATTCTGAACAAACTTTTCATTTTCACTTAATTCTAATTCACCAATACTACTAAGCATTTGATGAACAAGTTCATGAAAATATGTATTCTGCATTTGTGTATTAGAAATCTCAATTCCATAATCTAATGATTGTAATTGAATTATACCATTAGCAATAGAAGATTTACCGAGATTTCCAGCGTTTTGTTTATTCTCTGTAATAACAGTTAGAATATCAACACCAGCTAATACACAACTCTTAGGAATATAATTTCTAATTTTACTCATCGACTTGACACAAATATTAATACAGCGTTCAAAGCAATAGAGCCAGCTGCAATCCAACCATTTCTACGTTTCTTTTTTCGTTCAGCTAAATATCTTTCTTGATAATCAATTAACTTACTATTGAGTGAATCAAGACCACCAAAAGAAACAACCAAAAGACTATCACGAATAGCAATATGATAAGACTGGAAGGATATAACGCTATCTTGCACCCTTTGAATTTCACTGGCAGTAAGATAAAGTTTTTCATACTTTTCACCTTCAAGAAGTTTTATAGCTAACTTACGAGTTTCTTTCGGAGTAAAAACAATAACTGTATCGCCATCAATCTTGTATCTTTTTTGCGATATAGCGGAGAACGGAATCATCACTAATGATATTACTATCATTAAAATCACTTTCAGCTTTCTCATAAATAGTAATAGTTTTTTGTTCAATTCCTCTAAGACTATCAATAACAAATTGTTGTTCATTAATAATCTTATCATATTTCTCAATGAAACTATTAAGACTATCTCTTAAAGATTTAATAGTTTCATCATGTCTTTCAATACCTAAAAACTTACGATTAATATACCTGCCTAAATAAGTAGCTCCAATACCAATCGCAAGAATCAAAACAATATAAAATATATATCGAACAGTATCTTTCATAACTTACAAATCTAAATCTATTTCATTAATAAGAACATAAGATTGAGTTCCTTTACCAATTGCCTTATCAAATAAAGGAATAATAATATCATTCCATTGATTTACATCTTTAATAACTTGACAACCAGCAGAATAAAGACCAATCTCATCACTTACTTTCCAGCTTGACGCCCTATGTAAATTAATACCAAACATACCAAAGTCAGTATTATCGGTAATATCAATTTTGTCATCTCGATTATTGTCACGAATTACTTGACAAGGATTAGCTTGAACAAGAGCTTTATATTGTCCTTTATGTTTACCTATTTTCCAAAGAGCTTTGTGTACACCTTCTCGAAGAACTGCACAACCTTTATTATTAACAGGAGTTTCAAGATTTAAATTACTTGGGTCAGTAGTAGCTTCAAAAATCATACATTCCCATATATTAAAATCTCGTTCATAAAACATTACAATAACATCGTTATAATGTTTAGTACAACTACTTTTAGAACGAATACCCCAAATATTAAGATTAATAGGATAATTATCATTTTTCCTAAATATAGGATATTCTAAATCTTTCGCAATTTCAATAAGTCTATTTAGTAAATCATTTACACCAATAAGTTTATTAAATAATGCGTTATATTTTGATTCCTTAGTTGCTTTCATATTTGTAATACTTTTTGTAACTCGTGTGGGCCTCGCTCCGCTCGGCCTTTCGGGTGCTCCGCACCCTCACCCGGTGGGGGAGTGGGTTGGACGCCCACTGGCGACACCATTTGTATCATCACTTATAACACTTCTATCGTCCAAACTAAATTTTATAGTTGCCCACGATAATTACTATTAAAAATCCTAATAAGATTTACTGCAAGTTTACCACGAGTATCTATATAATAAATCTTAATAGTTTTCATAGCTTAGAAAAGTGTTTTAGCAGTTTTATAAATATGTTTACTTGAATAATCAGCAATCATCATTCCGACTTCATTTTTAAGATAAGGAATATCATACATTTCTACGACTTCTTCATCTTCTTCATTTTCGTCTTGAAATTGATTTTGAATAGTTCTAATATGACAGAGAATAATTCCTACATTTTTATAACCCCAGCTCTCAACAAGATTAGCATAAGTAGAAAGTTGCATTGCATAATGATTACCTATACTATCTGCGAGGTGGTCAAGTGGTGCACCGAAATATTCCTCTTTATAAATAAAATTATTGAGGTCAAGTGTACCATCAAGTTTCTTATCATAATAACCACTTTCAAATCTAATTGGAGCTTTATTAGTTTTCCAGTCTAAAATGATAAATTCCTTATCACGAATTAAGAGAATATCAATAAGACCGGAAACAAGATTTTGGCTATCATAAACACCAATCTCAGCGTAGATATGATAACCTTTCGTAACAAGAGCAGCAATCAGACTAAATATATCAGGATACTTTTCTCGAATACCAGTCTTAACAAAATATTCAAGATTTAGCTTACCGTATTTATGACTACCAACAATATCATCTATCGTATAGATTCTATCATTGATAAAACCATTAGCGTTCAGCTTATATCCATTACAAGTCTTAATAGCAGTTTCAAGGTAATTATGTTTCTTTGTTCCTTTATCACAAGCCTTAATAGTTTCTTGTTCCCATTCCCAAAGAATTTGTTTCTTAGTTTTACCTTTATATTTTTGATATTTTGGATGTCGAGGATTCTTACCTATACGTTCACACGCGGCGGCAATTTCTTCTTTCTTAAATTCTTGTGTATATTTACCAATAAGAGTAGTAACAGATATGTAACCATTACCTAAATCATCTGTGTACTTATGTTCCTCTTCATTAAAGTACAGTATTCTACCCTTTGGCAAAATCTTTTCTGAAACGCATTTTTTTCCCATCTTCTTCGGCAGTTCTACGTCTACGACGATTAGCAATATGATAAGCAATAATCTTTGCTTTACGTTCTTCTCGACTTAAACCTTCAAGTTCCTCAGCATGAGTTTTCTTAAAGAACTTAGCTGGACTGTATTCAAATCTACCAACACGCGGAACACTAACAATTTCATCTCCTCGCATCATAGCTTTGGCAACACTATCCTTTTGTGTTCTTTCCAGTAACTCTAATACTTTCGCCTTTTGGTCAGGTCTTAACTTTTCCCAAGCTGCAACACTTCGTTTATAAGAAGCAGGTCGTCGAAGAACATAAGGTTTAAGATGTTTTTCAATACGTTCATCTACGAAAGGAACTAACTTATCATAAACAAAAGGATTAAGCATAGTTTAATTATTAACGGCAGGAGATTCAATCCAAATACCTACGATAGAATATTCATCTACAAGAACAAACTCACTAAACTTAACAGTTCCAACACCAACAATAGATTTACCTTCACGATGAACTTTCTGCTTAGCTGCAAGTGTTTGAGTATCGCCCGGCATTTGAATAAGAGTAGGAATACAACCGTTTTCCAGTTTTACTTTATCTCCAACGTTAAGACCTTTGACATTTTCGGCAACAGCCATAACTGTATAAGCCTTAGCTGGAATCTTATTAATTTCCTCGTTATTAAGAATATTAAGAGTAGATACTTCAAAATCTGCACGAAGAAGAACTTTGTTACCACGAGGACTAAATGCAATTTTTGTTTCCATAGTTTTACTTTGTTTAGGATTTACATTATTATAACTACGAGTACAAATATATAATATAATCTTATCCCATGCAAGCAAATCTAAATAAATTTCAAACTGAATTAATAAAATTATCACTATCAGAAGCAGAATTATCAATAAGTCTAATAGTAATTACAGTATTAGCGATTGCAAGACCTCACAAGTGGGCGTCCAACCTGCTCTCCCACCGGGAGTACACAAGTTAAAACTAATAAAATCTCTATTAAAAGCTCTTCAAAATTTATCACTTTTTGCATCACCAGTTTTCCAACCAAAAGAATTAATTTTGGCGACATTAGTATCTTGACCAGTTGCACTACTAAAATCACTAATTTTTGAACTAATTTTTTCGTTATTAAATTCGTTATTAATTACGTGATTATTTGATATAGTTTCTGAATTACGAGTTGGAATTTGTATATATATTATATATTCATTATTTGTAATAATATTACTTGTAATATTATTACTATATATAGGTATATGGTCAATTAATTCAAAAATTCATTCAAAAATTACGGAAAATAATGATGCAAAAATTGTAGATTTTAGTGAAGATAGAGGTCATTTTACAGGTAATTTTACAGGTCAAATTACAAGTAATATTGAAATTACATTAAAAATTAATTCAAAAATTAAGGAAAATGGTAATGAAAATAATAGAGATTTTAATAGAAAAACTAATGAAATTTTAAGTAAAATTAAAAATGAAGAAGATAAAAATTCAAAAATTAAAGAATTTAATATAAGATTTAATAATGAAATTAAAAAGATTGTAAGTGATTTTATAGATAATGATATAAGTCTTTTTATAAATGATAAGAATAAAGATAAATTTTCTAAGGATTTTAATAATTTTTGTAAAGATAAAAATGAAGATTTTAATAATAAATTTCGTGATAAATCTATAAGTCTTTTCGCAGGTATCGGAAATAATATGAATGTTTATAATAAACTTATGAATTTTAAAATGAATAAAAGATGTAAAAATAAAAATGATAATTTTAGATATTACAATAGTGATAAAAATATTAAGGGTTTTTAAGATTTATAGATTGAATGAAATGATAATATAAAGAATAAAGATTTTAATAATTATGAAAGTGTTTATAAAGGTATAGAAAATAATATAAGTATTTGTTATAAATTTCAAAATGATTTTAATGATTATTTTCAAGATAAAAATAATAAAAATATTAATGATTATAAAAGTATTTTTGTTAGTGTTAAAAATAATATAAGTATTTATATCGTGGAAGTACCTAATGAAACTGCCCCGTCCATTCAAGGGTTTGCGAAGCCCCCCGCTTGAGATTGCAGGAAAGAAAAAAATAAACGTTTCCTGAATAGTCTAATTAAATATTATTCAACTATGGCAAAGCAAATCAAAGAAGCAACTGAAACAATCGTTAAAGTTGTTCGAATTAGTGGTAAAACTAAACCGCTGGCAATTAATGGTAAAGAGAATACCGATAACGTTGTATTCTTGCGTGCATTTGATGCCGAAAGCGGTGCGAAACTCGACACACCGTTAAGTATTACCGAAAGTAGGGCTAAAATGTTCGGTTTTTCTTGCTTGTGTATTAGTGAGGAAACAGCCGAACGCGATAACGCCGGAAATATGGTAGAGGAGTTAAACACGCTAACGAATCCGCCCAAGTATTACGAAATGACATTGCGAGTAATACCGAAAGGTGAGCCGGGCGAATGGGGCTATAAGACCAAAAAGGCCGTAACGGTGGACGGCAAAGAGTACAAAGCGGGTGAACTTGTGCCCTATCGTACTACTGGAACTATGATTGTAGAAGCAATCGGAAAAGAGTACAAAGATACGGATTTCAAGAGTGCCGCAATCAATCGTATCAATGGAGCCGCAAACGCTGCCGGTGATATGGCATATCGCGTTGAAACTTTCCGGTTAATGTTTGGACGTACTCCGAATATGGCAAATGAGGAAGACCGAAATACGTTGCTTTCTCTTCCGGTAGTACACTAAACTAATAGCGTTAAGAATGGCGAACGTCGTAATGATGTTCGTCATTCTTTTCGTAAATTACCAATTTCATTACGACCAACATTTTAATTTATATTACGACCAACACTATTAAAACTATGAAATGGTTAGGATTTATAATATTAGTTCTAATTGAATCATTAGCTATATTCGGTTTATCACTCGAAAAAATAGGATTTACTGTTCCACAAGCGATATTAATTTCGTGCTATGTTGTGTTATTAATTATCACAATTACGGGATTTATTGTTACGCATTTTGTAAATCTACAAAAAGAAAGAGAAAATGAATTTAGAATTTTAGTAGAAAAATTACGAGTACAAGAAGAAGCAATCAAAACAGTAAAAGAACAAGTGTTTAGAATAGGACAAAATGTATTAATTTCAGAAGAAAAATTGGAAGATATTAAGGAAGAATTTAAGAGATTAAAATGATGTGAATTAGAGGAATTAGTTGCGGAGGTATTATCTCCACTTTTATCTTTATCATTTCCACTATCAGAATCTCTAATTTTAGGCAAATAATCTTCCTATAATTGTTCTTATCAATTTCCTATTATTAATCCCTTTAACAGTTTTATCATTTTTCATATCTTTATTTTCATTAACAATCTCAATTTGATTTCTTATAATTGTTATTGATTATTTTTCATTATCATTTATAATATTTTTGATATTAATATTTTCATTTTTATTTTTAATATCATTTTCAATAATAACTGTAATAATATTTTCTTTTCTTTTATCTTTAACATTTTCATTATCTTTTCAATTAAGAACATTTATAATATTTCTCATTGAAATTACTATAATTATTGTAATAGAATTTGTAATAATTTTTATTCTTTTTCAATCTTTATTATTTACATCAATTACAAATTCTTATTTATACAATTAATTATAGTAATATTATCTTTATCTTTTTCATTCATTTTATTATCTTAATTTTCATTATTAATTGACATTGCAATTGTAATAGAATTTGTAATATTAATTGTAATTATTTATTCTTTACTTTTATATTACTTATCTTTATTATTAATTACAATAGTTTTAATATAATAACTATTATGACTTGTGCTATCATTGGATTTATTATTTCCTATTTATTTGTTAAATTAACAGTAGGAAATTCAGTAAACATAACTGATGAACCAGAGTTTACACTAACAGAAAAACTACAAGCATCATTTCTGATATTTTTATTCGCAGGATATTGGATTGTATTACTTGTAAAATATCTCATTTCATTAATTTAATCAATTATGAACACAACAGAATCTCCTAAACGAAAAATATCTGCATTAGAACGTACAATCGTTGCAGGTATAGGTAGTATTACAATGCCTGATATGATGGCATTACATAAGAAATTTCCTACATTAGCTATCGAAGATATTTATGATATACTTAGTTCGATAGAAACATCTGCATTAGGTACAACATCACGAGAATTTATTCTTCAATATGCAGAAGTAAGACTTCTTAGTTTACGAAAATCTAAAACTATTGAAAAAGCAACAGTACAAACTCATGAAATATCAGAAAAAGTACAAGCTCTCATATCTCGTAATGAAGAATTAAATGACCGATTTGAAAGACAAACATCTTATATCAGTAAACTTCAACGAGAACTATCAACATTCAAATCAGTAAATAAAAATATTAAAATAGTATCTCTCGTACTATTATTCTTACTGATTGGTCAAGTTATAGCACATTTTACATTATAAATTTTAACAATAATTCAATTATGTCGAACAGTATGTTTTTTCTTCCTTGTATTTGTATCATCATTTGCTTTATTATTTCCGCTATTACTTATACCTATAATAAGGCCAAAGATAGAGCAGTTGATAAAGCTATTAATGATGATATTCAAGATGGTTTTGTATGTTTGGGGGATGTTTATATTAATAAGTATTATATTGAGTCTATTTATTTAGATGATAATGGACATCTTGTTGATATTAAAACAGACCACAATCAGTATTCTTATCGTTTTACAAGTGAAAGTTCATATCATAAATATCTTGATTATCTTGAAAATACTTGTAAAATTAATACAATGATTCATAATCAGTATTAGCTTATGATATGGAAAGTAATAGCAATAGTCTTTTGGGTTTTAGTAGGTCTAATAGGCTTTTGTAAATGTATTGACGGTGATGAATCAAAAACTCTCACTGGTATTATTTATATAATTATTTCATTAGCTTTCCTAACTGGTATTGCTATTGGAGTATAAACTATTAACTATATGACTGCTAAACTAATTGTATCTGTTAAAGAAGTAAACGGTATCGCACAAGTCGTTTACTATTGTAAAGAACGTCGGCGTATTTATCGTAAATCGTTTGCTAATACTGTTCGAGAGTTTCGTGATGCTTACAGAAAAGCTAATAAGAAATAAGTTGCAACTGGAGAGGGCTACGCAGCTGGGCTACGCCCAGCCGCTCCCCGGTGGGAGAGGAGGTTGCACGCCCACTTGTCACGTTACTCACGAAATTATTATTATAACTCTTACCACTAATAATATAGAAACTATGTTATGTGAAATTATATCTGAAACAAAAGGTACTATTATTAATTTACCTATACAAGGTGATATTAATGTTAGTCGTGACGATTATATTGAAATCAATAATGTTCGATATGTAGTTCGTCGAAAAGAATATATTCTTAAAACTGAAACTGAACCTACTGGAAGACAAGTTTATATTACTCGAATTGTTATTTATGTCATGTAAATTATGCCAAATTTAGAAGATTGTGTTATTCAGTTCGAAGACCCTAATCCAACAATGACTCGTGTCGAAAATGTTCCTGCGGGTGTTGGTGCTGATATAGTATTTCCAAGTGTGGAACCGGAACATTTACGAGGTGGATCATTATCTGCTATTAGGCCTATGACAGTTACTGAATATAATAGTATTCATGCAGATAATTATAAAACTGAAAAGAATACTGGAAATATCATTCTTATTATGATTGTTGCAACAATATGTTTAATTAAAGTCATTAGAGCTGCGAAAAAATCAGATTAGCTAAATATGACTGCTGAACAAGAAAAAGATTTTAAGAAAAGAGGCATATATAATGATATTATTCTGATGACAAATCTGACGATGATATATTGTTATATTATGTTCTTTGCTCTTGAAGAAGTTGTTAATATCTTTGGTAAATGTTATCGACATTCAACCAAGTATTATTATAATATCGTTCGAGAAGTTCTCGATAGAATTAATTGTGATAATATTAATTGTTTCAAAACAAGTCAGCAAGATGCTGGTCAAATGGTTTTGGATGTTGTTAAAGAAATCGAAGATAGACTTGTTTTTGATGATAAACAGTTATATATCCTATTTGTTATTAATCAAAAGGCTTACGATAATATTCATAGGTTTGAACCTGAAATTACAAGTATATTTAAGAAACAAATTGAATACATTTATCGTAAACTAATTGATTATTGTCCTGTAACATTGGAAAAAGACAAAATGGCTATTGCAACGATTGTCATTAATCAAGTTATTAATAAAATTAAAGCTCGTGAGGAATCTAATGGTTCACTCACTATTATATATGATGATACAAAATAAATTTCAAGATTTGTTTGGTCATACCATATATAATTATTATATTTGAATCATAAATAATAAACAAACAAACACAAGAACTATGCCTTACATTATCACTCGTGCTAACGAAAATAATAAAGTTGGTAAAATGGGAAAAGGTCGCAAAATCAGTCATGTTCAAACTATCGTAGTCGGTGGTGATGAACGTAATAAATGTCGGCCGGTATATCGTGTAACGCTTATTCACAAAAATAATAAGTAACAAATTAATACAACAAGTTGTAAATACATTATCATAATAAAATATGTAATGAGTAGAAATCCTCGATAGGCAATCCAGTATTAAACTACTATTTTTACAACTTGTTTTCTTGAACTATGGTGTAATGGTAACACATGAGATTTTGGTTCTCAGATTTCAGGTTCGAATCCTGATAGTTCAACTATTATAGATAATCATGGCAGAGATATAAATGCAACCAATAGTTCACTTAGTGATATAGTAAGCCGGTACTTGAAGATGCAACAAGTCAAAACTTAACTATATTTTAGGCTGGTGCAAGTCCAGCTGGTTATCTATAATTACGCCGTGTTAGCTTTAATGGTAGAGCAGCTGACTTGTAATCAGCAGGTTGTAGGTTCGAATCCTACACACGGCTCACATTGGGATTGTTGTGTTCCAAATGTTGATGTTTTGAAATGGACATCTCGGAATACTTCTGTTGTGATAATAGTGGTACTCTTTTTTCATGTAAATTCTAATCTGATATATAATATTATGACTTTAATCACTCTACCTTCTGGAACTGTTTTAGCTAATGATTACACTCTTCCAATTATTGTTATTAGTAAAGTTCTTATGGCTAATGATACTAATCCTCATGCTAAATTGTATCCGTATTATTTTACAATCATGTATGCTAATGGAGTTTCAATTCCTATTATAGCTAAAACATTAGCAGAAGCAGAACTTGATAGACAAATAGTTGTTAAAGCTATTATTCCTACAAAAGATTCAAACGTAAATTAAATAATAGGTTTAAGGCGAAATGGTGGAAATGGTAGACACGCCGGACTTAAAATCCTGTGACCAGTAATGGTCGTGCGGGTTCAACTCCCGCTTTCGCTACAAGTGTCCAAATGATGGACGCGAGTGTACCAATCCGAGTACACAATCTTGCATACAAAGCTGTCAAAAATATGCGAGTTAAAAATGTGACAGTACTTATGGATACTCATAAGGCTAACGCTGGCGCCAAGCGGAATAATATTATGTGAGTTTCAACACGTTCATTTAGTAATGCTGTTGTTAGTGCTGACGAGCAACGAACAAGAAACGAGAGTACTCCTCGTTCTTGTCTTTTTAATAATGACGAAACACGCGCGACAAGTGGGCGTCCAACCCACTCCCCCACCGGGTAGCGGA
>ERZ779932.73-NODE-73-length-39938-cov-5.635058_pt1 | contig 39938 bp, 38 predicted proteins | sample MGYA00511064_ERZ779932 | MGnify/ENA primary metagenome ERZ779932 (study PRJEB29588, sample SAMEA1966821) | human gut metagenome | biome: human gut; feature: human-associated habitat; material: faeces | place: Denmark | collected 2008/2010 ...
CCGTCATCATCACAGCCTTCCCCCTGTCATCGCTTCGTCCGTTTTTTCCGCCATCATCACAGCCTTCCACCCGTTTCCCTCTCCTCATTTTTGGCATAAAACAGATTTCCGTCTGCCAGCTGCAGCCGCGGATAATGATAACGCTCCATCAGTTCGTTGGAGTGTGTCGCAATCACCACCGTAGTTCCCAGCCGGTTCAGTTCCGCAAACAACTTCATCAGCTTGGCCGCGATATCACTGTCGACGTTTCCCGTCGGCTCGTCGGCCAAAAGCAGCTCCGGACGGTTAATGACCGCCCGTGCAATCGCCACCCTCTGCTTTTCTCCGCCTGAAATTTCCGAACTTTTGACATACATATTGTGCGAAAGTTCAACCCACGCCAGCAATTCAATCACCCTCTGGCGGATTTCCTTTTCCCGCATGCCGCGGATTCTGAGCGGCAGAGCCACGTTGTCAAACACGCTCAAATGCTCCAGCAGGCGGAAATCCTGAAATACGACCCCGATTCTCCGCCGCAGAAAAGCCAGCGTATCGCGCCCGGTCAAAGCCACGTTGTTGCCAAAGACCTTGAGCGTTCCCGCTGTCGGCCTCTGCGCCAGATACAGCATCGAAAGCAGCGACGTCTTCCCCGCGCCGCTTTTTCCGGTCAGAAAATGCATCGACCCGCGCCGAAACGAAAAATTGATGTTCTTCAGCACCTCGGGATTGTCTCCGTACCGGAGTCCGACATCTCTCATCTCCACAATTGGTTCAAACTGCCTTGTTTCCATTTTTCCCTCTTTCCTAACCTCGTTTATCCCTCTGGTCCTGAACTGTCCGCCGCTTTAACACTTTTTTAACCTATAACCCCAAAAAAGATTTGATTAAATAATTTTTCTTTATATACTAACAGGAAATAAAAAAAGGAAGAGCCAATGTTAATAAGTTGTCCCAAATGCCACAGCATTTATGAAATACCGGATGACCTCATCGGGAAGACCGGGCGGAATTTCCGTTGTCAGGCGTGCGCCAACGTCTGGCATGCGATGCGGAGCGACGCTCTGGGCTATGAGGAGGAAAAGGAGAGCGAGCCTTTTATTGAGCCTATCCCCGTTTCCGAACCGCCCGCCCGCCCCTGGCCGTCCGAAAAAGAGGAATTCACTGTGCCTGCCGACACCAAGTCGGGGAAGAAAACGCCCTCGTCGTTTGAAATCCTCGCTGCGGAAGGCGACCCTGCTTTTGTTGCCCCGGTAATGAAAACTTCCGGACAGGCAACGTCTGCTCAGAGTATAGCTGCGCAAAATACGATGGCTGCGGTTGCACAGGAAGCGCCCCGAGCGGCATCGAATGCTGACGACGAGTTCCCGCAGCCGCCCAAAACAATGTCTTCGGCCGAAGTACTGGCTGCCGCGCGGCAAAAGCGCGAAATTACCCTGACTTCCGATTACGGAACATCTTTTACTATCAGTATGGATCCGCCGGAGGAACGCGAAGCCGAAAATACTGCCGCCACGCCGTTCGCAGCCAAAACAGCCGGCGGAATATACGGCTCCGGCCGTGCCGAACCGCGCCTGACTGCCGTATCGGAACCGGAACCTCTCACCGCCACGCCGGATGACCATCTTGCGCCGCCAAAACCGTTTAAGGGATATCGCAAAACCTGCGCCTTCCTCAGCCTTCTGTTTCTGGTCGCGTGCGCGCTGTTTTTGCGTCGGGAAGCCGTCGCATTATACCCGGCTGCCGAATTATGGTACAATAAAATCGGCCTAACCGGGCTGGACAATCCGCAATATCTGAAGTTTGAACAGATTTTCGTTGCCGAAACCACGGAAAACGGCAAACCCGCCGTCAGCGTCCGCGCCGTTATCAAAAACGGTTCCGTTTATACAACCGTTGTTCCGTGCATAACCGTTGCCGGTACGGCAGAAACGTTTGCGGCAAACCGCCCACGGCTCAAAGGCGGCGAAACCGCCGAAGCCTCATTTGTGCTTCCTGCGCCGCCGCCCAGCACGCCGCTGAGCCTGAATATCGGTTTCGCCGAACCTTAACGCCGCACAGGCTGTCGGAACTACGGCAACGGATTAGCCGCCCAACGGTTTCCGCTTTATGCGACGCCACTTGTAATTAACCATCGGCTCCCGTTTTCGCAACACGGGCAATGCCGTCCATTTTTAACCAAAGGAGCTTATCATGTTAAGAGAAAACCTGCAAAACGCTTTAAAAGAAGCGATGAAAAACCATGACACGGCCACAGTTTCCGCCGTCCGCCTGATTATCGCCGGACAAAAGGAAAAAGACGTCGCCGCCCGCGGTGCCGGAAAAGAATGCGCCTCCGACGCCGATTTGCTGTCCATGATGCAGGGAATGATTAAACAACGCAATGAATCGATAAAGATTTACACCGAAGGCGGCCGACCCGAACTCGCCGCCAAGGAACAGGCCGAAATCAGCGTAATTGAACGCTTCCTCCCCAAACAGCTGAGCGAAGCCGAAACCAAAGCCGCCATTGAAGCAGCCATCGCCAAAACCGGCGCCGCCGGCATGAAAGACATGGGCAAAGTCATGGCGGAGCTGAAAGCCGCATACGCCGGTCAGCTGGATATGGGCAAAGCCTCGGGAATGATTAAGAGCCTGCTCGGCTAAAAAGCCCCCGCCCGGCAAACGTGCGCCGCGGTATCCGCCTCCGCCGTCTCCGGCAAGGGCGGCCTGCCGTCGGGGCTTTCTCTTCTCCGCCGTCTCCGGCAAGAGCGGCCGACCCGGAGTTTTTCTCCTCCGCCGCTTCCGGAAAGCAGCGGCTGCCCCCAACGGTTAACGGTTTCTGCCTGCGCTGCCTTCGGCAACAGTAACAAGGACAAACTATGGCTAACGACGATTTACAGCGTTTTATAGACGAGCTTCGCGCCCGCGTTTCCATCGCCGACGTGGTCGGCGCCAAGGTTAAGCTGACCAAAAAAGGGCGTGAATATCAGGGGCTCTGTCCGTTTCATAACGAAAAGACCCCGTCGTTTACCGTCAACGAAAGCAAAGGTTTTTACCACTGTTTCGGCTGCGGTGCCCACGGCGACATCATCAAGTTTGAGATGGAAGCCAACGGCCTCCCGTTCATCGACGCATTGCAAAAGCTCGCGCATCAGGCCGGACTGCAGATGCCGCAGCTTTCTGCCAAAGACAAAAAAGAAGAAGACGAGCGTAAATCCCTCTATGAGATTATGGAAACCGCCTGCGCCTTTTTTGAACGCGAACTGCGTATGCCGGACGGCGCTTCCGGGCTGAAATACTTCACCGAAAAGCGCGGCCTTTCTCCCGAAACCCTCAAAAAATTCCGCCTGGGCTTTGCTCCCAACAACAATGCCCTGATGGTACACCTCAAAGCGCAGGGCATAGACGAAAAAGATATGAAAGAGCTGGGATTGATAGCCATTCCCGAAGACACGTCCCGCCGCCCGCACGACTTCTTCCGCAACCGCGTGATGATTCCGATTACCAACAAGCAGGGAAAGATTATCGCTTTCGGCGGCCGCGTGATGGAAAAAATAGAGCCCAAATATCTGAACTCGCCCGACACGCCCATTTTCAACAAACGCCGCAACCTATACAATCTCGACAAAGCGCGCGAAGTTGCCTATAAGGAAAAGAAACTCATTATTTGCGAAGGCTATATGGACGTCATCGCGCTCGACCGTTACGGGTTCGGCTATGCCGTCGCCCCGCTCGGCACCGCGCTGACCGAAGAGCAGATTGCCGAAGCCTGGCGCGTCTGCCCCGAACCCATTTTATGCCTTGACGGAGATTCCCCGGGCGTCAAAGCCGCGATGCGCGCCGTTGACCGGGTACTCCCGATGCTCAAAGCCGGCTATTCGCTGCAATTCCTTTTCCTGCCGGACAATCAGGATCCCGATGAATACCTGCAGGCGCACGGGCACGACAGTTTTGCCGCCCTGATGCGCAAGACCTCGCCCCTGATTGACATTTTATGGCGTAAATATACCGAAAACGAAGACAGTTCCACACCTGAAAAAAAGGCATTGATAGAAAAGACCCTGCTGTCCGAAGTCGCAAAAATCGGCGATGCTACCGTACGCAGCTATTATGCGCAGGAAATCCGCAGCCGGATATACGCCGCCTTCCGCCGGACGCCTTGGCAGCAGCCCGTCGCACCCGTCCCGCCGGCTCCCAGAATGCCCGTTCCTCCAACCTCAAAAATGCCCGAAACGCCGCCCGCATATCTAGACGATATTCCGTTGCCCGAGGTAGCGCCGCAACACCGAAAACCGCAGCCGGACCACCCGTCTCAGGCTCCCCGGCAGTTCGCAAATACCGGCTCGCCCTCTAACTCCGGTCCATTCCCCGATACGGCGTCTTTCTCAGGCTTCCGTCCGTCTTTCAACGCCGTCCCGTTATCAGGGAGGCGCCCATTCTCCAACTCTGCTTCATCACCTGATGCCCGCTCATTCCCCAATTCCGGACGCGGTGCCTCGCGCTGGGCAGACACCCGACCCCTGCGCCCCGCACTCAGCCACGGCATTGCCGCCGCACCGGAAACCTTGCGCCAGAGCGCCGACGGCGAGTGCGACAAAAACCTGCGTTTCATCATCGCCGCCGGTTTGGTCTACCCCGAACTGATTGACGAATATGAAGAACAGGTTCTCTCCTCTGACATTAGAAATGCCGGCTTGAAAAACCTTTTCGCCGCCATGGCGGATTTGTACCGCGAAGCCGAAACGCCCCCTGCTGCCGACGAACTGCAGCAACAGCTGGCGCAGCGCCCCGAAGGCGCCCCTCTGGCCTCGCTCTGGGAACTTGATATGCTCAAAAAACGCTCCCCTTTCATCAATGACCTGCGCAAAAACATCGATAAACTGCTTCTGGAAGACAAACTCCGCACCCTTGAAGAAGAAATCAAAAACGTCAGTGCCGAACTCTGCAAAAATTTTACCGAAGAAGCCTACCTCCGCCAGTCCGCCCTGAAAAAGGAACGCGATGAAATCCTCGCCGCCGCGGCTGAACCCGAAGACTGACCTAATTGTTTTGCGATACCTCCGGTTTCCGGCGTTTTTCTTTGGCCGTTTCCTGCCCCAGACCTGCCCGTTCGCACAGACTTTCCGTTTTATTTCCGCTGCCCCGGCCTGCCCGTTCGCGCAGACTTTCCGCCTTATTTCCGCTGCCCCGGCCTGCCCGCTTGCACAGACTTTCCGCCTTATTCCCTCCCCCCTGCCGTTTCCTCCCGTCAGATTTTTTTGATATTTGTCTTGACAAAGAATTTCCGTAATGCTATATATTCTCCCACTTAATTACAATTCTGATATTTTTTTCAAATTCTCTCAAAAATAGTCTGCCTTTGTTTTCAGCAAACGCAATACTATGAAAGCAATGCTATAGGCGAAAGCAACGCAGGCACCCCCTTCCCCTTTGTGAAAACCGGAAGGGCTTTTTAGAAAAATATTACTTTGTCAGATACTATAACTTAGCGGATACAACTTCTTTAGTCATAGATAAGGGCTGTTCGTTTGTGAAAATAGGCAGCTCTGCTTAAAAAGAACGCACTTAAATCTATATAAATCTAAATTTGCTTTTTTAATTTGTCTTACGACAAATTGTTTTATTAAAACATTCCGGCATGCGGTTTTTGCGAAAAAGTCCAATGCCTGCTTCAAAAACAAAACCTGTTTCTTTGCGAAAAGAAACAGGTTATTTTTTGCCGAAAAACTTTATTTTCTGCGCCAATGCCCGGATTTTCCCGACCGAGGGAGAATTCGCCAAATCCGCACTTTCCACCCTGCGTTTAATTTGTGCTGCCTGCTCTTCCGCCCGTTTCACCGCAGCTGTCGTAATATTCTTAATCCGCTCAAAATGCCTGTCTATCTCTTTGGGCGAGATATTCAAAATACTGCTTATGTTTATTTTCTTATCGTCCGCCGATGCATCGTCTGCCCTGCCTACCGCAGCTTCTTCCCCTACATCGTCCCATTCCTCAATTGCGGGAAGTTCCGATATCGCCGCAGGCTGTTCCGGTGTTTTTGCAGAAAATTCCGAAACTTCAGGCTCTGCCATCGAAACTCCCGGCTCTGTCATCGGGGCTTCCGGTTCTGCCATCGGGGCTTCAGACTCTGCCATCGGGGCTTCAGGCTCTGCCATCGGAGTTTCAGGCTCTGCCATCGAGGCTTCAGGCTCTGCCATCGAGGCTTCAGACTCTGCCATCGGGGCTTCCGGTTCTGCAATCAAAGTTTCCGATGACACCGTTACAGGAGTTTCGGGCACAGACAAAACCTCCGATGGTACAACAGCCGCTGCTTTTTCTCCCTGTTCAGGCATTTTTCTGGGCTCATCTTTTTCTTCTTCCGCAGCGGATATTTCTTCCGTTACCATTTTACCGGCTGACACAGTTTTCAAAGCTGCGCTTTTCGCCGCCAGTACCTCCTTTAAGCTCTGATAAACGCCGTATGTCGCCTTTTCCAGCCCCTGCATTTTTGCCGTTGCCGCACTCAGGTCAATCGTCGTTGCGCCCAAAACCGCCCGTTCCACCCGCCGCCGCGCCGACGTCAGCGGATTATCATCGGCCGTCCCGATAAACACACCGTCGGTATTTCGGTAAACATTCAGTTTCATTTTTTCTGCCAAAGCGGCCATCTCCGCCGCCAGCCGGCTGTCCGCCGCCGCAAGCGTATTCGCCAAAACAATAAACTCCCGCATCAGGCTTTGCGTTCCGCCGTTCCCGACGCCGCATTCATTGTCCGGAGCCAGCCAGCCTTCCTGGACGAGAAATTTAAGCAAAACCGCTGCCTGCACCGCGCATCCAGTTTCGGCAAAATCCCGCGCCGCACACAATGCCCGCTGCGCCGCATAATGGCGAAAAGCAGCATGTTCCGACGCCGTAACCCCTTTCGCCGGCAATTCGGGCAGATTTTGCAGATTAATCCGCACCATATCCGCAATCAGCGTTTCCGCTCCCTTGGCTTTAGGCAGCAAACGGTGCAAAAAGCCGCACATCTCCGTCGCCCGCCCTTTTTTAGCCAACTCCAGCAAAATCCGCACCGCCGACTTGACCTGATTAAGTTCCAGCAGCGCCAGCGCAAACACCACGCCTTTCGGCGCCGCCCCGGTTTCAATCAGATGCAGGCACCTTTCCGTCAGCGGGCGTATTTTTCCCGGTTCATGCCGAATAAGTTTCGCTGCCGTTTCCTCGCAAAAGCCGATTTCCTCTTCCAGCCCCGCCGCAAATTCTCCAATTTCCGCATTGCGTGCCAAAAGCGGTGCCGCCTCAAGTTCGGAAAGCCCGTTCAAAGCGTCGTCCGCAGCCAGCCTGGCCAAAACCGTATCGTCCAGCCCGATGCCCTGCGGCGCAAAGCCGTCAGCCGCTGCCTCACGCAGATAGCGGAACAAATAGTCTTTTTCGGCTTCGCTTAACCGCCGCTGTGTATAAGCCGCCACATCGCACAGCCGGCGCAGCGCCGCCCGCTTTTCGTAAACAGCTGTTACCGCGTCGCCCGAAATCCCGCAGGCCGCCCCCTGCCCGCGTAACCGTTCCAAATAGGCTTTCAGCCGGCCGCCCAATTCTTTAACATTCAGTTCATCAATCAGTTTTTTATAATCAAAACAATATGGTAAAGCATCTTCTTCAAGTTCTTTATCATATTTTGCCAATTTTTCCAGTATCGTTTTCTGAAACTTAATTCCGGCCTGAAAATTATCAAGCCCGTGCCATGCCCGCAGCCGATTGTCTTTATGCCGCGCCGCCAGTTCCCGCGTAAAATCTCCGAGTATTCCTTTTTCAAACGCGTCCGGCACGCCGTTTTCTTTCAGCACCTGCCAGATTTTCCGCCGGGCCGCGGCATCTGTTCCTCTAAGGCCGGCAACCCCGAGCGCTCCCCACAGATACGAAAAGTTCTCGGCCGCAAAAATATCCGCGTTTTCCGGACGCGACAAATGTTTCATCACCCGTTCGGCCGCTACTTCCGCCCCGCCGAGCGCCAGATTTTCCAGTTCTGCCTTTGACCACATCATGCTTTTGCTGCCGTACTCCGCTTTGCCTGAAAGCCTGCCGCCATTCCGGCCAAGCTCCCGTATTGCCGTCAGAATATCGTGCCGCAGCCCCCGCTGTCAAGCACGAATTCCCGCTGTCAACATAAATAAAACCGGCTCCCCCTCCTCTTCTTTGCACAAACAGACTCACCACCGGATAATCTCAATCACGGCCGTCCAACCCAAACAGCCTGAAAAAACCGCGGCAGTTGCCAAACATAAAGGCCGCCCCCTGAGCCTATCTTGCCCTAGCCGCCTGCATGGCTTGTGTTTTTGCCGTCCGTTCAACTGTGCATTTCTGCATAAAATCTATCAGTTTGTCTTCTCCGCGTTGCTGTGCCAGTTCAACCGGAGATCCGGCATTACCTTTTTTGTGAATATCCGCACCGTTGTCAATCAGCAGGCGAACAACATCATTATACCGTTTCTCAAAGCCGTCTTTTGCCCTTTCGTTTGCCTTGGAATAAGCTATATTTGTCACAACATCAAGCAGCGGCGTTGAAATTATACCGTCATCGGTATACGTACTGTTGACATACTTCCTGCCGCCATTGGCCAGTACCTGCCGCACCGCCTCTGCATCTGCCGCATTGGCTGCCGAAACCAGTGCCTTTTGCATATCCGTTTTGATACCATGCTCCAGACAGAACTTCACCCGCCCGGCATCACTCGCAACATAATTGTCCAAATTGCCAAGGCTGTTTCCCTTTTCAATCAGGTAAGAAACCACCTGTTCATTCCACGCGGGCTTATCAACAAGACCGTAACCGCTATAAGTATACAGCGCCTGTTTGCCGTCCTTGTTTTTATAATTAAGGTCTGCGCCGTATTTTTCCAAAAGTTTGACCATCTCAAGCGATGTGGCATAAAAAACCGGCGTTTCTCCTTGTTCCCCTTCCATACTGAGATTTGGATTGGCTCCGGCTTTGAGCAAGAGCTCTTCTCCTTTGATATTGTCCCACTCAACGGCTTCAAACAACACAGACTTTCCATACTGCCGCGAATTGCGTTTGTCCAAATCCGCCCCGTCGGCAATCATCTGCTTATATTTTTCCACCTGCTGCGCCAAACAAGCTTCCCGCCAGCGAGCATCCTCAAAAGACGCCGTTGTTTCATCGTGCTTTTGTTCTCCCTGCGCGGAAAGCTGCTCTTGTTTGTCCGTGTTTTCTTCCGATTGCTGCGCCTGTTTCGGCGAACACGACGCCATCGTTGCTGACGCCGCCAAAATAATTCCGGCCGTTGCCGCTTTTCTTCTGATTTGCTCCTTCAGTTTTGCAATTTTTTCTTTTGTTTTCATAATTCTTTCTGTTGCTGTATTCATAACGGTTCTCCTAAATTTTAGACCTTTTGGGTTAAACTGAACTATCAAAAAAACTATCTTGATGAATAAAATTGTACCTCTGATATAAGCAAAAAGATATAAAGCTATATGATTGTATATATTGAAAAATTTTTTATTGCATATTGTGGAAAAATAAGGTACCTTTTTTCTCAACACCTTTTTGCCCCGCCGCCGGTACTCTTGCTGCTGTCTCCGCGCCCCTCGCCACATCGGCATCTTCTTCGCACCTTTCTCGCCATATCTGCCCCTCGCCGCGGCTTTTCGTATTATCTCCCCTTTTTGTTGCAAAAAAAATCGGGATTTTGCGGATTTAACACTTGACAAACGCGATTCGGCAGATTATCTCTTTAAGCGCTTGCAATTTTTTGCCGGTTTATACTACGTATAAAAGGCAATTTAAAATCGATTTTAAGGAACGACATGTCAGATACAGATAACGAAGATTACAAAACGTCTGATGCCCCCCTCTTGGATTCATTCGGCAGCGCTCTGAAGAAGCTGATTGCCAAAGGCAAAGAGCTGGGCTATATCACAATTGAAGAGCTTAATCAGGCGCTTCCGTCCGAAAAAGAAACCTCCGACCAGATAGAAGACATTATGGCTGCAATTTCCGATATGGAAATCAGCATCATCTCGGCTGACGAAACCGAAGATTTTGACGACGAAGGCGGCGAGACGGAAAACGAACCGGAAAACGACGTGCTGGAAGACGATGACGCCGTCGGCAATCTGGACGCGAAAGACCTGATGCGCTCGGACGACCCGGTGCGGATGTACCTGAAGGAAATGGGCACCGTCGAGCTTCTGTCGCGCGAAGGCGAAATTGCCATCGCCAAACGCATCGAAGCCGGAAAAACCGTGATGATCGGCGGCCTGTGCGAAAACCCGATGACGCTGAAAGCCATTTCCAAATGGCGCGACGAGCTGGTCGCCGGCACCATGCAGCTGCGCAACATCATTGACCTTGAAATGATGTACGGCGTTGATTCCGAAGCGATTGTCTATGACGACGATGCCGCACCGGTTGACGACGACCTTGAACAGGTTACCAAAGAGCTGGAAAGCAAAAACCTTGACGAAATCGACGACGATTTGGAAACCGATATCGAATTTGACGGCACGGTCGACGATGAGCCCGAAGAAGAAGACGTTGAAGACACCGGCGAGATGGACGGCGAAACCGACGGCGAACTCGACGACGAGGATGAAGAAGGCGGACACAGCACTACTTCCATCAGCGCCATGGAAGCAGCGCTGTTTGAGCCCGTGTTGGACATCTTAAACAAAATCTCCAGCTATTATGACGAGCTGAGCCGCATTCAGGCGCAGCGCATGAAGGCCATTCTGGCCGGACGCAAGGCGCAGACCTCGCTGGAAAAAAAATATATCAACATCAAAAAGGAACTGATTGAGTTGATGAGTTCAATCCATCTTAACTCTGCCCGCGTCGAAGAGCTGGTCGAACAGCTGAACGAGCTGAACCGCCGCCTGATGGGCGTCGAAGGCAAGCTGATGCGCCTCGCTCTAAACGCCCGCGTTAAACGCGAAGACTTTCTTGAAGCCTACCAGCGTTCCGAACTCGACCCGCATTGGGTTGAAAAAATGGCGGAAAAGAAAGACAAGCACTGGCAGAATTTTATTAACGACAACCGTGCCGAAATCACCGAACTCCGCAATTCTCTGGCCGAGATGAGCAAAGAATGCGGCCTGCCGATTTCCGAATACCGCAAAATGGTAGATACGATTAAGCGCGGCGAACGCGAAGCCGAACGCGCCAAAAAGGAAATGATTGAAGCCAACCTGCGTCTGGTTATCTCCATTTCCAAAAAATACACCAACCGCGGCATGCAGTTCCTTGACCTGATTCAGGAAGGCAACATCGGCCTGATGAAGGCGGTAGACAAGTTTGAATACCGCCGCGGCTACAAATTCTCGACCTATGCGACATGGTGGATACGCCAGGCGATTACGCGTTCCATCGCCGACCAGGCACGCACCATCCGCATTCCGGTTCACATGATAGAAACCATCAACAAGCTCGTGCGCACCTCGCGCCAGATGATGCTGGAAATGGGCCGCGAGCCGATACCGGAGGAACTGGCCAAACGCCTGTCCATGCCGGTTGACAAAATACGCAAGGTGATGAAGATTGCCAAAGAGCCGGTCAGCCTTGAAGCCCCGGTCGGCGACGAGGAAGATTCCTCTCTGGGCGATTTCATTGCCGACGAGAATGCGCTGCAGCCGATAGATTCCGCCATTCATTCGAATTTGAAGGAAACCTGCACCCGCATTCTGTCATCGCTGACCCCGCGTGAAGAACGCGTCCTGCGTATGCGTTTCGGTATCGGTATGAACACCGACCATACGCTGGAAGAGGTCGGACAGCAGTTTAACGTAACCCGCGAGCGTATCCGCCAGATTGAGGCCAAAGCGCTGCGCAAGCTCAAACACCCGAGCCGGAGCAAAAAACTGCGGTCATTCCTCGACCAATAAAACTGTTTTTAACCGACGCACAATCACTCGGACAAAACAAACTTTAAACGCAAAAAAGGGTACCCGAAGGTACCCTTTCCGTTTTGCAGCACAATACAGCATAATAACTATTTGGCCGGATGATTGTTCTCCCCGGCCGCAGTAATTTTGCGGGTACTGTCTTCGTGATCCGCATTGCCGCTGGAACTGCTTTCATCATCCGTATCGTTGTGGGAACAGCTTTCGTCGGCTGCATCACGGCAGGCACCGTTTTCATCACCGGTACCGTTTTCATTCCCAGCATTGCACGTGCACCCGGAGCAGTTTTCTCCCCCGGCGCAATGTCCGCCGCAAGAATCGTTTTCACAGCCTTTGCAGCATCCTGCCGCCGCCCGGCATTTTTGCAGTTCTGCCGCAGCTCCGCCGCAAAATGCCATCATCATCCCGAGATGCATTATCTCTGTCAGACTTTCAATGCGTTGCAGCGCCCAGGCGGAAACAATCCTCATCCCGAGAAACAGAAAGAAGCACCCGATAATCCAAACCAACCGGCGCAAAGTAGCGGTCATTTCATTGTATGCATCGCGCAAAAACCCCAGTTCGCCGTGCGAAATCTCGCCGGAAGCATAGATATACTGTCCTTCCCAGAGATAGGCCGTCTTCTCAGACAATGAGCCAATCGGTTTTCCTGTCAGTATATCTGTACTGACAGCCGTACCGGAAATGACGCCATTCATTTGCTCCGCCTTAACCGGAATTGTCTCCCGGCCTAATACGGGCCATTTGGCAAACAGGCCGATAATCATCAGAACAAGCATTAAAACCGAAAAGCCCCACACCGTCCGCAGCAAAAGCCAGCCCGACATGCGCATATTCAGTACCATCCTATAACCGATATAATAAAGTAGCAGCAAAATCGCTGCCAGCCCCGGCACCAGATACGTCATCGACGAACGCGGCAGATTATGCAAAGCCAGTTTGTCCGCGCCGTGAAGCAATCCCGCCAGCCGGTCAGTATCCATATGGCTGACAAGCTCGACCGTGCTTTCTCGGGCATAGACGTAAACTTTTTCGCGCAAATCGATTTTTTCATTGCCAACGCCAAAATCGGCATACGTCGTTATGTACGTTTTCACGGCATCAGCCGTATCTTTCGCCGTTTCGTCATTAATTGTCAGCAATTGTTTCAGCGTGTCAAGCCGGGCATATCCGTACGCTTCTTTCGCCAGGGGCGCTTTCGTTTCATTATGGCGGCAGCTGTTCCATGCCAGAAGCAGCAAGCCCAAAATAATAATAAATCTGAGTTTCATAAATAAAAATATTTAAGTAATTAGTAATTGGGTTGCATTTTAAGCACAATTAGACAAAATGTCAATATTTTTTTAGCCGCTTTCGCCATCTCGCAACCGCCGTTTTCGCCATCTCTCGGTTGCCGCGTTCACCATCCCGAAACCGCCGCTTTCTCCATCTCTCGGCTGCTGCCATCACCTATACTTATCGCCCTTTCGCTACTGTTGACAATTCCGCCCCGGTTTGCTACAATTAAGTTCAGGTTCCGTTCTTGATTGTGAAAGCGCCTGCTATGAAGATGTATATCTATACCTACCAATACGATAAAATCAAAGCCGAAGGATACAAATCGCTCGCCGCGCTTCCCCGCGATGAAAACTTTTCCGGCCGTCTGAAAGTACATGCGCATTCAGCCGGGACGGAAGACCCTGCCGGCATTATGCAGTATCTTGAAAATACGTTCCCCGGCCGGCTGCGCTCCGTTTGTGCCCTGACCGAAACCGCTCCGTCCGACACCTTCCGGCACCCTTATCTGAACACGCTGGTACATTGCGCCGACATCATATCCGTTAACTTGGAACAGCTCCTCAAAGACGGCATTGTCGAGGCAATCTATGCCAAAGACCTGCGCCGGACCATTCTGGACAATCCCGATTTTGAAAACATTTTCCCCGTAAGCGGCATTGCTGAAATAAAAGCTGCCGCCGCCGACGACCCTGTCGACTGGCACCTGTGCGAAAAAGACGAATACCTTCCTTATTCGCCATGGGCTGCGATAAAACATTATTTTCTGGTATTGGCCAACGGCTGCATCCCGCCTGAATACATCACGCTGGAAGTTGACCGCTCACCGAAAAGATTCCGCTGACCTTATCCGCCGCATCCTGCCGCGCTCAGCCATACCCTGCCTTGCTCGGCTCCTCTCCTCTCCATACAAATCAGCCCTCTCTCCACGCAAATCCGTCCCTCTGTCTACACAAATGTCTACATAAAAAGGGGCGCTGATGCACCCCTCTTCTAAGCCTCTTCTTGCGATTTTTCTTAGTTGGCTGCTTCTGCAACCGGCGCTTCAACAACCGGAGCCGCTGCTTCTGCGGTCTCGTTGCTGTAAGCCTTTTCCTGTTTCTTCGCTTCGTCGGCGGTTCTGGCAACATTAACCAAAATCGTCTGCGAAACTTCCGGATGCAGGCTCAGTTTAACCTGATAAACGCCCAGATATTTAATCGGCTTGTCCAGCGAAACGAAACGGCGTTCCAATTCAACCCCGGCCTCGTTAATCGCATGAGCGATATCGCGGATGGTAACCGAACCGTACAGCTGGCCGGTTTCGGCCGCCTGGCGGATAACAACCACGGAAAAGCCCTTCAGTTCTTCGGCTTTCTTGGTTGCTTCTTCAAACAGAGCCTTGTTGCGGGCTTCCAATTCCGCACGCTGCTTTTCAAAATAAGCAACGTTTGCCTCCGTCGCGCGCAAAGCTTTGTTCTGCGGCAGCAGATAGTTACGGGCATATCCGCTCTTAACGTGAACCTTATCGCCCATTTTGCCTAATTTTTCGACATGTTCCAAAAGAATGATTTCCATTGTTTTTGTCTCCTTAGTTAGCAACATACGGCAGGAGGGCGACATAGCGGGCGCGTTTGATGGCGCGGGCAATTTCCCTCTGGGTTTTTGCGGTTACGTTCGTAATGCGGCTCGGCATAATTTTGCCTTTTTCCGAAATATAGCGGGAAAGAAACTTGGTGTCTTTGTAATCAATCACGAAATCCGGATTGTCGCTGAAATTCTTTCTCTTAAAAAATCCTTTGTTTGCCATTATTCCATACTCCTAATCTTAAGCCTGTTCTTCAGCGGCTTTTTCTTCTTTTTTGCTGCTGAATTCTTCAACTTTGACCGTCATGAAACGAATAATGTCTTCGTTCAGGCGGGCCAGACGCTCATATTCGAAAATTGCGTTTGCCGGAGCGGAAATGTTCAAAACAACATAGTAGCCCTTGCGGTTCTTTTTAATGCGGTAAGCCAGGTTCTTCAGCCCCCAGTTGTCAACGCTGACAACTTCTCCGCCTTCTTTCTTGATGGCTTCGGACAAAGACGCAACAATGTCGTTAACCTGAGACTGGCCGAGATCCTGACGGGCAATTAACATACCTTCGTATTTAGTCATAAATAAAATCTCCTTATGGATTCTCAACAAAATTAATGTATAGCCGCAGACAGCCGTCCACGGCAAGGACAACGCCGACTATACCCTGATTTTTTTAAATTGCAAGCCTTTTTTTCACAAAATGCTCCGGTTGCGCCCGCCGCTTCCTGCCTGCCTGCGCCTAACGCCATCTCCCATTCTGCAAACGCCGAAGCTCATTCCGCAAACGCCGTCCCCCTCCCCCTTGTTAATACCGTCCCCTTTTGCAAAATCCATACCTTTTTGCAAAAAAAATTGCCCTTTACGCATTTTTTGCTTGCCTCATTGCTTATTTTACGCTATATTAAAGAATGTTTTATTAAATTTATGTAATTTTTATCATTATGGAAAATGTTGTTTTATGCAGCCAGGACTATACCGTTGCCGCTGCGCAGTCATTGTCAAGAAGTGTGTTAACCCCGGCCGAACAGGTTGAGCTTATTTGTCTGGGAGACGCCTGCTTCTTAAAGGGATTTATCTCTGAAAACCGTTTTGACGAAGATGTCGAACCGGAATTTGTAGAAAACGCCGACCTCGCCCTGATTGTTTTTTATAACAAGATTCACGAGCTTTCGGCCAAAGCCCTGCAGATTTTCAAGACCCGCTTTGGCAATATCGTGCTGTAGCCCCTGCTGCTGCCAACTCTCTGAAAAGCCCCTGCCCCGCGCAAGGGCTTTTCTTTTACGGCAAACACGCACCCCGTAAATATACGGTACAGATTTCGCTTTACAAATACTGCCGCCCGTTTTATACATAACCGGCAGCCTGATAATGCTGCAAGAAATAATGCTGTAAGGAAAATTGCCGCTATGTCAAATGTCAAAACCAACGCCATGCGTATTCTCGACAAACACAAAATTGCCTACAAGACCTATTGCTATGCCGACACCGGAGCCGTTTCCGGCACTGAAGTCGCCGCCGCCCTCGGGCAAAATCCGGCACAGGTGTTCAAAACATTGGTAACCACCGGCAAATCCGGTACACATTACGTTTTTATGCTGCCTGTCGCCGCGGAACTGGACCTCAAAAAAGCCGCCCGCGCCGTCAATGAAAAATCGGTGGAAATGCTGAAACAGAAAGACCTTCTCCCCTTAACCGGCTATGTTCACGGCGGCTGCTCGCCGATTGGCATGAAAAAGCAGTTTCCGACCGTTGTCGACCAGACCGCTGCCGGATTTCCCACCATAATTTTCAGCGCCGGCATGATTGGCTATCAGGTTGAACTGCCGCTCCCCGCGCTCAAAACCGTCATCCCGCTGACAACCGCCGGCATCACGGCCGCATAACCGCCGCATAACCGCCGCTTTTTGTCATTTTCCGTAAAGCTGTTGCTTTTTTGCCTGCCTTATGATATAATTTCTTTATTGATAAACAACAAACGGAGAACGTGCATGCCTGATACCGCCAACAATCCCCAAACGCCGGAGGAAGCCCTCGCTGAATACCGGGAGGTCGTAGCTCCTGTTGCTTTTTATGACGGATGCCCACTCAATGATTTGAAAGTTGAAAACAAAACAATCCGGCCGCCGACAATGCACCTGATTATACCCAAAACGGCTTTACACAATATTAACCGCAACCGGAAAGACCCGTTCAATCCTGTTGAAAACGATAACATGTGGTATCCCAAAGCACAGGCGGGCATATTGTCGCTGAAAGATTATCAATCCCTTGCGGTTCATAACAACGTCGTCGGCCTGACCGACAAGCTCGCCGTTTTATGCGCGCAGCAAAAACAGGAAGAAGCGGACAAAATCCTTCCGGGGTTTTATGAACGCTACGCCTCAAAATTCACTCTGAAAAAAGAAGACCGCCCTCTCGTTTATGAAAACGAAGACTACGAAAGTGCACAGCAATATGTAAGAGAAAATTTTGGCACAGCTTGTCCCACCTTCCTGAAAGATACGGAAGCCCGCTGGAAAGAAGACAGCGAGAGTATTTTGGGGCGCGAAGAAAAAAAATTAAGCGATGCCGGATACTATGCCATAATCAGAGGACATTACTACGCCCCGACTGAAGAAAACAACCGTTACACCGCAAATGTCCGCCAATTAGATATTGCCACTCTTCATAAGCTGGAGAGGGAACGGCTGAAACAGGAAATGCACGAAGATTTTGACAAAGCTTTCAACCGCCCGGCAGATGAGATGAATAACGGCAGAAATCCCGCACAAAATGCCACCGCTCCCCGCGCCGCCGATACGGCCTTTCCAAACGCTGCCGCAAGTTCTGCCACACACGGCATCTCCGCAAGCGCCGCCGACACAGCCACTCACGACACCGTACACACCGCCGATACCGTCGCTCATGACACCATTCCAAACGCTGCCGCCCGCAATACCGGCGCCAATTCCTCAGAGGCAAACGCGGCAATAGTTGCTTCTCTCAGAAAACGAACGCTGGGACGCTAAGCTTCGCTGTTCTCCCCTTCGCCGGCAGCCTTAAACACCGGCTGCGCCGCGTGTGAACCGTCGCAAAACGGCTTGTTGTGCGAACGCCCGCAACGGCACAGCGTCTGCCGGTTGCGCACTTCATAGCTACGTCCGGAAGCACTCTCTACTTCGATGCCGCCTTTGACAAAAACCGGCCCGCTCGCCTCAATAACCGGATCTTCCAGCACCGCCACCTCAGGCTCATATTCGGGTTCATATGCCTCGCCGCTTTCCTTATCGTACATTACCAGCCTGCCCGCCGGGCAAAGCATCGCCTCGCGGATAGCCTGCTTGTCCGCACGGTCGTTTCCCGCATTAATAAGGTTCCACACACGCCCTTTTGCGTCGCAAAACCGTGCATACGCGCAGAACTTCGGATTATCCGCCAGCCGCAGGTTTGGCCCTTCAAAATATTCCGCTCCGTCTTCCAGCGGCGCAAAACCGGCACTTTCTTCGCCGTCCCAGCCCGCCGCCGCATGTGAACCGTCGCAAAACGGTGCGCGGTGCGTCCGCCCGCAGCGGCAGACGTAAACCGGGTTCTGCGCAACATCGTACTTTCTGTCTGCCCTGTATTCCTCGCTTGCCCCCTCGTCGTCGGGAATAATCTGATAACGCATAATACGGTCGATATTATGAACTTCATATGGTCCGTCTTTGGTAACTTTAATCCGTGGTCCGGCTTTCATCATCTGCCTCCTTTCTGTCCGGTTGTTTCGCTGCTGCCTGATTATATAACTGCCCGCCGCCCGTGTTTAAAGCCCGCGGCAAAAGTCTTTTCCCGTCCGCCCAAACCGATGTGCAGACATACAAAAAGGGCGGCATTGCACCGCCCCTTCTGTCCATTAGCAGCTTACAAAATTTTGTCCCGGCAGTGCGCCGGGCAAAACGCCCCGACGCTTGCAGGCTTATTTGCGCGTAATTTCAATTTTACGCTTTTTGCCCTTCTCATCCTGCGACTTCGGAATAACGACATTCAGCACACCGTTGTTAAATTCGGCCGTTGCGTCGTCAAACCGCAAATCCCACGGCAGAGCCACCGTCCGTTTGAACGACCCGTAAGAAAATTCCGAAAAATAGCTTCCCTTGCCATGTTCTTTGCGCTCCTGCTTTTTCTCGCCCGAAATTGTCAGGTACCCGTCGGCAGAAATCTCCAAATCAACATCCTTCTCGCTCATTCCCGGCAATTCAGCCACAATTTTGACTTCATTTTCGTCCTCGCTGACTTCCAGCTTCGGCTCGGCCGCCTTCATTGCGGTATTTTCGTACGGAAAGTCCAGCCAGTTATTGAAAAAGCTGTTGACCATATCGTTAAAGTCTTTGTTTCTATAACCGTAATGCGTAGGCATTCCGTGATTGTTGTCTTTGCGTGTCATATTTGTATCAGTCATTTTATCCTCCAAAATCTGTTCGTGTCTGCATCAGCCGCTCTGCGTATCCCCGCTCGGAAACATCTCCCGCGGTTCCGGCTTCATCGGCGGCTTGCATATGTACCACGTTCTGATTCTGAATTAGGAAGTCCGTAAATCAAAATCAAGACTTTTGGCAATAAAAGTGCAAAAATATTTTTCTCTTGCATTTTTTCACTCTTCCCCGTCTTTCGTCCGCAATTCCTGTTTCCCCGTTTTGCTCCCGTTTTCCGCCGCTGCCGCCTGTGCCCGCCGATACCCTTTGCCGAAATAATAAGCCGTAGCCAGCCCCAGCAGGCATAAGGCCGTACCCGGTGCTGCCGACGTCTGCACCGCATATCCCGCGGCAATCGGCAGACCGCCGAAATAAGCCCCGAGCGCATTGCCGAGGTTAAATGCCACCTGCGCACCGGAAGCGCCGAGGATTTCGCCGCCCTTTGCCGTATCGATAATCAGCGACTGCTCCGGGCTGGAAACGCCGAACAGGCCGAATACCCCAAAAAACATCAGCGCCAGCGCAACATATGGCTGCGGTGCCAGCAGCAGAATGCCGGCCGAAGCCAGAAACATCAGCCCGATCATCGCCATCGTCAGTTCCACCGCCGGCACTCTGAGCGACAGCCTCCCGCTGACAAAATTGCCGAGTACCATCCCCAGCCCTGCCAGCATCATAATTCCCGCCATATAATAAAACGGAAATCCGGCCGTTTCCACCATAATCGGGTTAATATAGCTGTACCAGCAGAACAACCCGCCGTTGCCGAGCATAATCGTCGCCAGCAGAAGCCACGGCTGCGGCTTTTGCAGAAACGCAAACTGCGCCCGAAAGTTCGTCGCCGGCAGCGGTGCAATATCGGGTACCCATTCCCGAATGGCATAAATCGTAAACAGCCCCCACGCGGCCACCACCGCAAACAACATATGCCAGCTCATAATATGCGTCAGATACGATGCCATCGGTATTCCCAGCAGGTTCGCCACCGTCATGCCTGAAATCATAACCGATACCGCCTCAACCTCTTTGCCCCGTGCCGCCAGTTTCTTCGCCGCAATCCCTGCCACGCCGAAATACCCGCCGTGCGGCAGCCCGGAGATAAACCGCGCCATCATCATGAGTTCATAATTTGGCGCAAACACCGCCAGCAGGTTGCCTGCACACATCACCGCCATCAACGCAATCAGCAGTGTTTTCAGCGGCTTTCCCCGCGAGAGGAAAACCAACGCCACCGCACCGAAACAAACGCCCAGCGCATAAGCGGATATCAAATGCCCCGCCTTTGCAATCGAAATTCCCAGCCCCTCGGCCGCCGCCGACAAAATGCTCATCATGCCGAACTCGGCAATACCCAGCCCCAGCGTCCCGAACGCCAGAACAACCAGACTTTTCTTCATGACCTTTTCCTTCCTTTTCCGGTTTCAAGCAGCACCGCCGCCCGGATTTTCCACGCCGTACCGCCGCCCGGGTTTTCCGCGCCGTGCCGCTGTCTCATACCGCCCGCACCGCGCCAATTCCCCAACCTTGTAATCCCGTAATTTAAAATTTCAATGCCTGCCGCACGATTGTACACTTTTCTTTTCCCTCTGCCCGGCCTTCGCCGTTCTGTTTCCGCCGGACACAATGCTTTCCCGCATTTCTTTCCTTCCCGGCCTCCCGCCTCTCCCGCTTCCCAAAAAGTTTGATTTTTGCCACGGCGGCATTATAATCCGCGCATCAAACAATCATTATGTTATACCAAAAGTAAATTAGTATGTCCCTGGAAACAAAAATTATGGTTTGGGCCGGTGCCGCTCTGGTATTGGGCATCGTTTTGCTTATCGCCGATTTAATCAGCGAAAACCGAAAATACCGCAAAAACCCGGAACACTACATTGCAACTGACCGTTCGGAAGAAGGCGCCGGAAAGATTACCGAGCCGTGGCTGGTCTGTTGCTTCGTTCTCGCTCTCGTCTTAATGTTAATTCCGGAAAAAATTTCCTGAATGCCGCCGTTGTGCACCGTATCTCGAGATACTCCGAAAGGCAGACATTTTACAAAAAAACAGCCCCTAAAAGGAGCTGTTTTTTGTTTCCAACGCCCACCGCGCCAAAAGCCGTTTTCCGGCCGCCGTTCAATCCTGCCACAGCCGTTCAGTCCACCGCAACCGTTCAGTCCCGCCACAGTCGTTCAGTCCGCCACAGTCGTTCAGTCCCGCAGCAGTCGTTCAGTCCGCCGCAGTCGTTAGTCCCGCAGCAGCCGTTCAGTCCCGCAACAGTCGTTCAGTCCACCACAGTCGTTCAGTCCCGCAGCAGCATTTCAAACCGTTTGGCGTTTCCCCGCGGATTTGTAACCGTCACAAACGCATTCCGCCCGTCCCGGTAGCGTATCTGCACCCGGACGCCGTATCCGTCGGCATCAAAGCGCCGTTCGGGATTTTCCCGCACATCCAAGAGCTGCGTTTCGCCCTTATGGTAAATGCTGAAGTACGGAAATCCCTTGTACTGCAAAAAGAAGGACCCGATCATCATCTTAACCGGATGGTCGACGCTCCCCCACAGAAAACAGTCATACTTTCTGATGTAGTACTCATTTTTTCCGTGCGGGCTGATTAAAAACCTCTCTCCCTCATGCTTAAACGATTCCCAGCTTGAATAAGGCGAACTGGAAAAATTAAATCCGCCGCCCGCCGCACAGGTAACCAGCGAACAGCCGGAAAAAAGACAGCTTACAACGCCGAAAACGGCCCAGATTAAAATCCTCATAACAATTGTTTCCATAATGATATAATATTAATATGTAATTGCCCTCAGTCTAAAAAGCCCGCGCTCCATTGTCCAGCAGATTATAAAATAATGCGCCGTTTTTTTTACGGGCGCTTTTATTCCCCCTCCCCGGCTGCTAGCCATCCCCCTGCATCTTCTTCACAAAAATCTCCGATTTTACCCTTCCTTCCGCAAAATTTCTTGATTTTTCTGACAACGGAATTATGATAACGCCCAAATTCGATTATGTTGTTTAATTATTAAATTGTAGGATTATGAATAAAAAAATGATTGAAGAGGCTGTAAGCCTGTTCCGGCACCAGTACGGGATACACCCCGCGCAAAGCGCCTACCCGGTAATCGACGTATATGAAAAGCAGCACGCTTATTTGTACGCCAGTTCCGAAGAAGCCGTTAAGGCATACAAAACTCAGCAAAACATTATCCGCTGGATGATGACTTATTTTTTATGGCCTGTGGCTGTCGATACGACGCTTCTTTTTTACGCCGCAGTCAGATTTCAAAAACTTAATCATCCCCTGATTATCTGCTGTATCGCTTTTTATGCCTGCTGGGGGCTTCTGCTTCTCGTCCTCGCACATAAGGCATTCAAAGCGGAAAAGAAGCAAAAGAACAAAGTCCTCTGGCTCAATTACTGAAACGCCGGACGCTTAAGCCGCCGCCCGCAGTCATGCTGACGAAACGCCTGGCTGCCGTATACCACCCGCATTTTCCACCGGATTTGCCCGCGTTGCCCTCCGGCCGGCTCCGCCCGCGTCTTCCACCGGATCTGCCCGTGCGCCTCTTTCAAAAGCCTTGCCCCACCGGCAGGGCTCTTATTTTATCCGCCGACTGTTTTCTTCTTGCAATTATTTTTCTGTTGCTTTTGCCGCAAAAATCATATATAAAATCAAACGACAATTCCGGTATTGCCCAAACAGCAATTCCGGCATTGTAACGCGCAAAAAGAGATTTTCCCCGCTTTCTGCCCGTTTTTCCTTTATTGCCAACCAGACAGGAGCCCTGAAATGAAACTGCTTATCCCCGCACAAAGAACCCCGCTGCTGATAGCGCAATTAGTCAAAGTATGGGAAGCTTCCGTCAAGGCGACGCACCTCTTTTTGTCTGCCGGAGAAATTGAAAAAATAAAAGGATATGTTCCCGATGCATTAAAAAACGTATCGCATTTGCTTATTGCCGAAAACGGAAAAAGCGAACCTGTCGCTTTTATGGGAATAGAAGGCAGAAAAATCGAAATGCTGTTTATAGCGCCCGAAGAAAGGGGAAAAGGGCTGGGCCGGCAACTGATAAAATACGGCATCGAAAACTACGCCGTCAATGAAGTGTGCGTCAACGAACAAAACCCACAGGCCGTCGGCTTTTATGAACACATGGGGTTCAGAGTGTATAAAAGGACTGACTTTGACGAACAGGGAAACCCGTATCCCATCCTCTGTATGGGATTAGGCTAAAGCTAAAGCCGGATATCCGTCTGAACGGGCGGAGTTGACCCGCAGTTTGCGGACTGGACGGCTTTTCTCAAACTGTATGTTCTTTGAGCCGGATGCTCATTCTCTGTTCAAAGGGTTCAAATCCATATCGTTCATAAAATTTGTAAGCAACAGTATTTTTATTAAATACTCCAAGCCGGATTTCATCAACACCTTCTGCTTTACACATCTCAAAAAGTGCATCCATAAGCTTTTTTCCGATGCCCTTTCCCCGCAGACCTTTCTTCACCCCAATATTTGAAATATGGACAACATTTGGTTCTCTCAAATACGGCGAATACTTTTTCTCCGCCAATAAATACCCGTTAATTTCCTCACCTTCTTCCGCAACTAATGCTGTCATCCTGTCATCTTCCAGAGTTGCCAAAAACCCCGATTGCTCAAACGCATCGTCCTGCTCGGCAAAATACCCGCCGAGAATATCTGTATGATACTGGCGAACCTCCCGGCACAACTCCAAAACTTGAGGTAAATCAGCCCTCTCAAACTTTCGTATCTTCAAAATCTTCTTTTCCTCCAAAAATAATAAAATACCCCAATTTAAAATCTTCATACATTTCTTTTACCACGGATATTAAATCACCTGCCGCAAAAAAAATCAACCTGAAATATTTACAGCCGTTTCAAGAAATCACAGCCGCCCCAACTTTTGTTTTGACTTATATGTTCTATTACACTAAGCTGCAAACAAGGATAAAATAACAGGAGGCGTTTATGGAGTGTGCTTTTTGTAAGATTTATAATCAAAAACTTCCGGCAAAAATAATTTATCAAAACAATATTTTATCCTGCTTTTTACCAAGAAATATGGAGGTGTACGGGCATCTGCTTGTCATCCCCAATAAGCATTTTGAAAATATTTTCGATATCCCGGAGGAAGAGCTGACACACATTATAAAGTTTACCAAAAAAATCAGCTTGCATCTGAAAGAATGCCTCGGCGCCACCGGCATCAATATTTTACACGCCAGCGGTAAGTCTGCCCAACAATCAGTACCTCATTTTCATATCCACATTTTCCCTCGCTTTGACAATGATTCCCTAGACACCTGGCCAAAACTTGAAAAAAAGGAATATGATAAAGATGAAATTTTAACAAAAATTAAATTCTAAATCCCCAAACTTGTGCCAACCTTATAATTTTCGAGCTGATTTCTATGGCAATAAGCTTCTTATTTGTTAAAATAAAAAAACAGAGAAGTGAAATGAATAATTCGCAACATTATATCGGAAAAATTGTTAAAGCCCAAATAGACCGCCCTTTAGGCTCATCTCATCCAAAGCATGGGTTCATATACCCGGTTAATTACGGCTATATTCCAAATACTGTCTCTGGTGATGGGGAAGAACTGGATGCCTATATCCTAGGAACAAATTTGCCCCTGTCAGACTTTGAGGGAAAATGTATCGCCATCATACACCGCTTAAATGATAACAAGGAACCAAAATAATCCTGGCGAACTGTTCATAGATGAAAATTGTTTTACTATCAATACACAAATTCGTACGTAAAATCTTCCCGAAATATGATTTTCACAAACGAACATTCAAACCAGCCGGAAGCCTCATTCCGTATAACAAACCAGCGCTCTGAAGAAAGCTCCGTTGAATTGGCGAGGCTCGCCTCATAGTTTCCGAGCCGATTTTACCAATTATTGATATGTATCCTGTCTTCAACATTAATAACTTTTTGCACCGGTATTTTTGCATCTTTGGCAGGATATCCCAAAGCAATGTAACAAGGCATCGCATAATCGTCAGGATGATTGATTGCTTTTTTAATATGTTCCAATTCCTCTGTCATCGGAATGCGGGTAACGCCGAATATGCCTTCCGCGGCAGCCGCCAACAAAATATTTTCAATGCAAAGCCAAATAGAGGCAAATTCATTTAAAGAGCTAAGACAAGTCGGTTGCAACAACGGTTCACGCAACTTAAAGAAAGGCAAGATTAAACATCCTGAATTATATAACATGGAAAACTGCTTTGGCATTGCGATATGATACATTCCCCTTTGGTCTGTATCGGTCATGCCGAAACCATCCAGCATCTTGTCACAATCATCGGAATTTGTCATATCTTCCAGCTTCAGTACGCGTAAACGTTCTTTTTTATCATTGATAATCACAAATTCCCATTGGCGCAAGTGATTGTTTGTCGGGGCTTTCAAACCTGCGGAAAGAATTTTTTTGATAACTTCCATATCAACCGGTTTATCTTCAAAATCCCGGATTGTCCTGCGTTTTTCAATTGCTTCATAAAGTTCCATTTTAATATAATCCTATTTCAATTCATCAAATTTTCTCTTCATCAGACCAGAAAATAACATTGTCAACCGTACTAACTCGGCAATATTTTCCGATTTAGCCAACTCAGCCATCGCGTCAATCTCTGCATTTGCCGCCGGAGGAATAATTTTTTTCGCATAGTCATAGCCTTTATCAGTAAAACGGATGATTTTATTGCGCCGGTCTGTTTCAGATTCGGCAAGGGTTACATAACCTGATTTCCAAAATTTTTTGATAATCGCGCTTATGGTTTGTTTGGTTGCCGACATTCTTTCACAAATATAAGACTGCAAACAGCCATCCTCTGCAAACCAAATAATATCCAGAACAAACAACTCATTTGTCGTTAAATTATGTCTTCTCGCACAAGCCGTATACGCCGCATACTGTACATCCCGCAAATGGCAATATTGGTTAACAAACGCTCTGACTTCTTCCCTTTTCATATAAAATCCATTTAGTAAATTATTTGATAGTCTAATATTTGACTATTATATAAAATCATATTTTCAACTTGTCAATACAAAAATAAAAAAACATAAAATGAGCAAAATATTTTCCGAACCCCGACGAACTTCAAACCCGATAATGCTGTCAAAAAATAAAAGATTGCCAGTACACGAGTTCGTAACATCTTCCCGCAATGCGATTTTCACAAACGAACATTCAAACCAGCCGGAAGCCTCGTCCCGCACAACAAACCAGCGCTCTGAAGAGAGCGCTGGTTGCATTGCTGATGTTTATCACAAACCGGATAAAATTCCGCCTATTTCAAATTATCTCTGAAAAATTGCGTTATTTTATCAAACGGGATTATATCAGTTTTATCATATAAATCTGTATGGTTGGCATTAGGAATAATCATAAGTTCTTTGTTATTGCCAACCAGTTTTTTATAAGCATCTTCGCTGAAATAGCGGCTATGAGCATTCTCGCCGTGAATCATCAGAACCGCACTCTTAATTTCATCGCTGTAAGCCAAAATGGGCATATTGATAAACGACAAAGAAGATGTCATATTCCAGCCCGTATTTGAGTTTTTAGAACGCTTATGATATCCGCGCGGTGTTTTGTAATAATCATAATAATCCTTAACAAACTGCGGTTCTTTTCCTGTTAATTTATCCGGCAGCCCTGCTTCTGCTGCATAAGTTCCGTTTCTAAAGTCTTCCGTACGTTGGGCATTAAGTTTTTGCTTAAGCTTATAACGGTCTTCCTTATCCATTGTATCAAAATAGCCGTTGGCATTAACTCTGCTCATATCATACATCGTCGAAGTAACAGTTGCCTTTATCCTTGTATCCATCGCCGCAGCGTTTAAAGCAAAACCGCCAAATCCGCAAATTCCGATAACGCCTATTTTATCGGCATCAACATCATCTTGCACACTCAAAAAATCAACTGCGGCACTCATGTCTTCCGTATTGATATCCGGTGAGGCGACTAAACGCGGATGTCCGCCGCTTTCGCCCGTATAAGACGGATCAAAAGCCAAAGTAATAAAACCTCTCTCCGCCATTGTTTGAGCATACAAACCGGATGATTGCTCTTTAACCGCACCAAAAGGGCCGGAAACGGCAATCGCCGGCAGCTTTTCAGTCACTTTATTTTTGGGTATGTATAAATCCCCAACCAGCTCAATACCGTAGCGATTTTTAAATTTTACCTTTTTAACAGTAACATTGTCGCTTTTTGGGAAAGTCTTGTCCCAGGAATTTACCGGATAAAACCGCCACGCCAAAATTACCGCCACGACAGCCAATAAAAATAAAAAAATCTTCATTTTTCCCTCCGAAAAGTAACTCATAAATATCAGACACGAAAATGATAAATTTTAGAGCATACTTTAAGTCAAGATATTTTTCTATTTTATAGCATAAAAATTTATTGCACTGTAAAAACAAAGGATTATCGTCAAGCGAATTCGTAAAAACTCCCCAAATACGATTTTCACAAAAGAACATTCAGACCCGCTGAAAGCCTCGTCCCGCATAGCAAAACGGCGTCCAGAAGCAAAACGGCGCCCAGAAAAGGGCGCCGTTAGTATTGGTGATGCTCAACTCACGGTTTACGAACCAAAATATTAAATCCTCAAACGGCTTTGAAATAAAAAAAACTACAAACACATTCATATTCCGGCAAAACAAATTCTCTCCAAATTTACCATTTATATTCTCTGTAATTCTTAAATAATTTTCCATACTGAGGTTCTTTATTTTGTAAGGCTGAAATAATTGGATCCAATACCCTCATAGCGCCATCTGTTTCGTCAATCGCCATCTTGGATTTTCGCTCGTTTTCGCCCAAATTTTGTGGATTAGGTTTCTCATTGGTTATCCATCCCGTATCAACACTATTCATAAAAACGCCCAAATTTTTATAATGTTCCGCAACAGTCCTTGTCATCATATTCAATGCAGCTTTCGCCATATTCGTATGTGGATGGCGACTGTGTTTGCGTGGCGCATAAAAATTGCCTTCCATAGCCGAAACATTAATAATAAAAGCCATATTTTTATTCTGCTGCAAAACAGGCAGCAGCTTTGTATTCAGCAAAAAAGGAGCTATCAGATTAATTTGCAAAATTTCATACATCTCTACCAGAGAAACATCTTCCAATTCATACATCCAACTGTTATTATCGCGCAAATCCAGCTGTTGGCCATCTTTATCATATTTTCCTGCAGGAAAAATTTTCTCATTCGTAATCAGATCCTCCGGCAATAATGCCAACTGCGACATCTCCGCTGAAGTCAACCGTTTGTTTTGAGCCGGCAAATTAAGTTTTGTATCGGCTAAGACTTTAATTCCGGAAGAAACAATATTTTCCAAAGCAGGCCTTTGCAACTCCGCCTCCAATAAATGCTTATAAAAAGGAGCCGGTCTGCGTACTGTTTGTGCTGCGTTGTTGATTAAAATATCTAACGGTTTGCCCTTAAAAAACTCTATTACACTCTGCACCGACTGTACAAAACGAAAGTCCGCGCCAATAATATGCAAACGCGGTTGATACTGATTAAAATTCTCAAGTTTTTGAAATCTTTTCAACGTATCGTTCGGAAAACGGGATGTTACCGTAACATCAGCTCCCATTTCCAACAGCAAACGAGCTGTTTCAAACCCGATTTTAATTCTGCCGCCGGTAACCAATGCATGATGATTGCGTAAATCAATCCGTTGTATTCTTTTTTGATAATTTAATTCTCCGCAACTTTCGCACATTTCCGAATAAAACTTATGCGGAGTCACAATATCCTTCTCGCAGCAATAGCAAACCCGGCGTTCAAAATACGCCTTTTCCCTGATGCTCATCTACAAACACTCTAAAGAACATTTTTTTATAAAATTCTGATTGGATAGAAGTAAATTCTCTGGAAGATTATTCACGTCAAACCATTTCCAACACACACATTTGTCTTTTTCCATAACTTGCGGCGTACCGACAAACTTAGTGCAAAAGAAATGCAATGTAATATAATGCTTTTGAGTTTGAGAATAAAAATCATTGGTAACGCCTCGCAAACTCAAATCATCTTCGCAAATATCAAGATTTGTTTCTTCTTTTACTTCCCGAATAGCAGCTTGTTCGTTTGTCTCACCAAATTCAAGGTGCCCTCCGGGCGGACACCAGCATCCAAATCCGTGAACGCTTTTTCTCTGCCCCAAAAGAACTTGATGTTCTTGATTAAAAATATAAATTCCAACCCCGACACGAACAATATTTTCCATTGTTTACCCCAATATATCATTTTAGCTGGGCATTGTAATATCCAAAACTTAAAACTTCAAGGCATTTCTTCAATTGTTATAAAATCAGCGCAAACTCTTTGTCTGCACACTCTGTTTACCAAGCCAGATGCAAACGAATTCATAAAAACTCCCCAAATACGATTTTCACAAAAGAACATTCAAACTCGCTGAAAGCCTCGTCCCCATATAGCAAAACGGCGCCCTGAAAAGAGCGCCGTTTGAATTGGTGATGCTTAACTCACAGTTCACGAGCTAATTTTTATGGATTTTTCTGAAAAATCTTGTATATATTTATAATATAGAAACAAAGGAAACTCCTATGTTAAAAGCTATTTTGATTTTGCCATTCAATGTTTTGATAAGTATTCCGTTGTTAATTTTATATTTCAGCGGTTTTGAACCCATTGAAATAAAAAATATTTTTCTGTTATTTTTAGCGTCTATACTATTTGCAAGTGGATTAATACTGATGATTTGGACCATGAAACTTTTTGCCCAAGTCGGCAAAGGCTCTCCGGCTCCTTGGAACCCGATAAACAAACTCATCACTGCCGGACCTTATGCTTATGTCAGAAATCCGATGTTGCTCGGTGTCTTTTTATTTTTGGGCGGAGAATGTTTAATGTTTCAAAGCTGGCCATTATTTTATTATCTGCTGATTTTCATTGGAATTAATGTTCTTTACTTTCCGTTGGTTGAAGAAAAAGGATTATACAAAAGATATGGCAAAACATATTTGGAATATAAACGAAATGTCCCGAGATTCTTGCCCAGACTGACCCCTTATCATCCAACAAAAAATTGATATGCCAAGCCTTAGTCATCACCGATTTCGCATAAAACTTGTTTACGTTTATTCATAAAAACTAGACTTTCAAACAAGACGTGTTATCAATTTATATAAATAATATACAGGAAGATATCACATGATAAATATAATCGCTGTTTTTTTTGGCGGAGGAATGGGGTCGCTGTTCAGATGGCTGATATGTTCTAAAATATCGACGCATTGGGGAACTTTAACTGTAAATATTTTAGGTGCTTTTCTGATAGGTGTTTTATATCAATATATTTCTCTACATTCAGGTTTTAGGCAAGAATTAAAACTGCTGCTGATGACCGGTGTATTAGGCGGTTTTACAACTTTTTCAACTTACTTGCTAGATTTTGTTTTGTTGCTAAACAAAGGCCATTTTTACGAGGCTGGTTTTTATTTGATGGCATCAATAATCATCGGTGTAATGTTTTTGATTCTCGGTATTAAAATCGTTAATTTATGTAGTTAAAATATTTGTCAGGCAACATTTATTTCCTTTGAGACAAAATAAACAACCATCAACATCCGAAACTTTTATTTTAACGAGCTATTTTGATTTTTCAAATCCGATTCATAACTAAAAGTCAATCCCGAGACCTAACGAGATTCTAACTCAGGCAAGTTGTTGAAAAATAAAGGATTATTACCAAACGAGTTCGGAAAATTCTCCCAAAATGGCATTTTCAAAAAACAAACATTCGAACTCGGTTAAGTGCTTGATTTATAAAAGAAAAACGGCAGTTTTTATACCTGCCGTTTGCATTGGTGATCCCAACGGGATTTGAACCCATGTTACCGCCGTGAAAGGGCGATGTCCTAACCACTAGACGATGGGACCATTGGTAGGAACAAAAGCGTTTATATAGATAAAAAAATAATAAGTCAACACTTTCTTTTCATTTTTTTGATTTTTTTTGTAAAAAATCAGTTAACGTAAAATAATTGATTTATTTTCAATGTGTTATAAAAACTACTTTTGCGCTGAATTTGCCTTCTGCTGACGCGCCGCAATATCCTTCATCATATCGACAGCCCCTCCTCCCGCTGATACGGAAGTTTCGGAAGAAATATTTTCTGGTGCTGTTACAGTAGGTTGAGTTTGATTTTCTGTTGTTTCGGCCGATTCACCGTCTTTTTGCCCTGGTATCAGCACCACCGGCTTTTCGACATCATTAACACCTTTTGTTTCAACCGCGCCCGTGACCTCTCCGGCACCGGCAGAACTCCGCTGCTCCGCCGCACCAGCAGCCTCTCCGTTGGAAGAAGCTTTGGCGCCGCTGTCTGCCGGAACGGCATTTCCTCCCGCCGTTTCTTCTACGGCAACAACGCCTTTCTCACTGTCATAAATTTCTATCTTCCCTTCCTCAAAAACAATCGTTTCGGAGCGGGAGGCCGGCTTTGCCGCCGTTTCCGGCTGACTGATTTTTGCCAACGCCGATTCCGGTTTGCTTACGGCATCAACTTTTTCTTTTGTTTCCTGCATAAAGTCCAAAAATTCGGTCAATGCCTCGCCGGAAATTTCCGCCTGCTCCGCCCCCTGAACTGCCTGGCTGCCGCCGGAAACATTCTGTCCGTTCTCCGCTCTTGCTGCAATTTCTTCTGCCGCCGGAGCCGATAAAACCGAAACCGGAGCCCTCGCCTCCATTGCAGCTGTTTCCGTTCCGATTGTCGTTACTTTCGAGCCGGTTGTCTCCGCACTGCTTACCGTTGTTTCAGCTGCGGAAATTTCAGCCTTTTTATCGGCTTCGGCCGCTGCAGGCTGTACTGTTTCGCGGCGGCTTTCCGCAGCCCGGCTGGCTTTTCCTCTCTCAAAAACGACTGCCGCCGTCGCCAAAGGAGCAGTTTCCCTGCGGTATTCCGCCGCCGCTCCGCCCAAAAGCGTCAAAAACAATACAAACGCCAGCAGTTCTGCTTTGCCTCTGGCTTTCAACCGGGAAATTTCCTGATTATCCATAATGCCCTACTCCGTAAAAAAACATTTTCAGACATTATAGAACAGCCTTAGTTTATTTGCAAGCTTTTCCTTATGCCGAAAATCAGCGTTGCAAAACTCCTGTGGCAAAGTTTCCGCCCCAAAATTCCGCCGTCGGAACGCCGCAGCCCCCAAAAGTGCGGCAGCCTCAAAAGTACGGCAGATTCAAAAGCGCGGCGGCCGCACTCGGCCGATATGCTTTCTGACTGCCGCCGCGCCCCGCCTCAGCCTATTTCTCGGGTTTATACCGTTCCTTCAGCATCCGCCCGGCCTTGCCCAGCATATTCCCGACCGCATCAAACAGTTGTTTTCCGCCGCTGCCGGTTTTTGCAGGAGTCAGGTCAAGCAGTTTCGTCACCTTGTCCAGCCAGACAATGTAAAAATTATGCAATAGCTGCTCGCTATCCCGCTCGACCGTCAGCCGGCCGTCGATGGCGTCCATAAAACGCTGCACGAACATTTCTTCCACGCCGGCCTCAATTGCCGCTTCCGGCGTAGAAAACCGTCGCGGCAGTTCCGGCATGACCCGTTCGCCACGTTTATAGACAAGCATGTACCCGCCTTTGTAGTTCACCGGTTCGTAGCGGTGCAGAAGCTCCTTGCGGTAATTGTCCATCAGGCGGTAATAAGCCCGCTTTGCCAGCATATTGCCGTTCAAATCCGGGCTCTTCAAAATCTGGCTCAGATAATGGAACGTTTCATGCACAATCGTTTCCGCATCGGCCGTTTCAAACAGGTACAATGTCTTGTCCGCCGCGTCAAAAGCCCCTTTCGCCAAGACATCAAGCGTCGACTTCAGCCTTTTTTGCGGCGTCGGTGCTGCCGTTTCGTCGTCGGGCACAGAACGCATAAAATCAGGCTTAAACGCTATGTCTTTGTCGAAATTGCTTGCGATTTTCTCCAAATCGGCATACGTCAGGCGCGTTCTGTCGGTCGGAGGCGGCAGGTTCTTCTCGTCCCAATACGAAAACGACCGCTGCCAGTCGCTGTAGTCCTGTCGGCGCAGCATCGCCCGCACGTCGATATTGCCCTGCGATGTAACGCCGCCCCACGGAAACGGCGCCGCTACCGCATATCCCGAACTCATCCGCGCCCGCGTCAGGATTTCCGAATTCATCGCCTCGCGCAGGTTTTGCAAAGCTGAATACGCAAAATCGCCGATTTGCCGCTCGTCCGGATCCAGCTGCGCGCTGCCGTAACGTTCGTTGAGTTTTTCGTACAAACGGTCGAAATCAATCTCCCTGTACGTCAGGATTTCCGGTTTGTTCCCGTCGGCTCGCGCCTCAGAAGCCGTTGTTCCGACTGCATCATCTCCGACTCTCGCCTCAGAAGCCGTTGTTCCGACTGCATCATCTCCGACTCTCGCCTCAGAAGCCGTTGTTCCGACTGCATCACCTCCGGCTCGCGCCTCAGAAACCGTTGTTCCGACTGCATCACCTCCGGCTCTTGCTCCTGAAACCGCCGTTTCAGCCGTATCCGCGCGAGCTTGCTGTCCGGCCGCGGATTTCGCCTCGCTCCGGTAAAGTCCCAGCAGCGGCAGGGGAACCTCCCGCTCAACCAGATAATCGCGCTGCTTTTCCCCCGGCAGGTATTTGCCGAGAAACGCCGTCAGCTCCTTGTTAAACACCGGGGCAATTTCCTTTCGCGCCATATGGATGTGGCGGTCCATAAAATTGCGCCGCTGCGTCGGCGTCAGCGCCGGATCAAACCCTTCCCGCATCTGAATGGCAAATGCAGCTCCCCTCAGCAGCAGGTCTTTCAGATTGGCGTAGTCGAACTGCCGCGGATCAATCTCCAAAACGTCGGCATTGCTGGTTTTGTCATGATAAAAATGATACCCTTCGTCATTTGCCAGCTCCTCAAACCTGACCATAACGTCTTCCATATCGGGATAGTTGCGGTAAAGCTCCTGATGTTCCAGCAAGTCGCCGAGCCGGACTTCCTTCCTCTCCAGCAGCAGCTGCCGTTCTTCCCAATACCGGCGCAGGCTTTCGTCTCCGCCCTCGTAATGTTCGGCAATATAGGCGTTTGCCGCCTGAATGTCGCGTTGTTCCGCCTTGCGTGCAAATTCGGTTTCCCGGTGCAGGCGGTAAATCCGGTGAACTTTGTCCAGCATTTCGGCAATCTGCACCTTCTGTGCCGGCAGCAGATAGCGGTATTTTTCCTGATTGAAAAACAGGTCGCTCATCAGCCGGGGCGTATGCGCTTCCCGATAAAAATCAGGACGATACGCCATATTGCGGTACGGTTTGTGATAATCGCCCTGCGCCGCCAGATAGGTACGGTACGCCAGCTCTTTGTTCAAATCCATATAAAGTTCCGGCCCTTCGGGTATTCCCATCCGCTGCGCCGCTTTGCGCCGTTTGAGAACGCGTTCCAGCAATTCCTCCCCCACTTCCGCCTGATATTCGAACAGTTCCGGCGTTGCCGCTTCGTGCACGTCCAGAAACTCCCGCAGCGTCTGAAAATTTTTCTCGACGCTCGTATCGTCTTTCCATATCTTTTCCAAAAATTCCAGATACTTCGTTTCCTCAAGCGTCGAGCGGATAACCTTCATCTGTTCCTTGGTATAAAACCGGTCGACTGCAGGGAAATTGTCATTGGAAGCAGTCTTCCTGAGCCACGGGGAACGCCTGCTTTTCGCCAGTTCTTCCGCTTTGCGCCGCTGCTCGGCCAGATAGTCGTCATACGAAATAACCTCTCCTGTGCTCTTGCGCAAATCGTCCTCGATTTCCTTGCGTGAAACGTCTTCCAGCCGCAAGTCCCAGAATAAATCCCCCTTGTCGTCCTCCTTGACCGTCATTCGACTGTTTATCAGCGCGCCGTCAATCATCACCGGAAAATACGCCTTGTAAGAGTTTCTTTCTCCCGCTGTCACAGAATTCGAACCGTGCGGCGCTTTCTTAACGTTAAAAACCGCCGTTCCCAGCAACATGGGCAGATAAGGAATTAAAAGTTCCCGGCTGCCACTCCAGATATGTCTGTCCTCAACCGGCAGGTTTTTGATTTCCACTTCTCTCCCCAGCGACGGATTATATATTTTCCGCCCTCGGTACGAAACGAGCAGTCCTTCCATTTTCGCCTTAAAATCAGAGTCATTTCTCGCCTGATATCTATCGGCACTGACATTCAGCAGTACTTCGCCTGATGCGCTCTTGACATTTTCTCCGGCAGCCTCTACATTATCAAAAAACGGCGTACTGTTTTCCTCCCTATCCGACACCCGGATTTGTAGCCGGTCACGCCTGGGGGAGGTTTTTTGTATATAGCTGCCGTCTTCCGCACTCTGCGCTTCTCCGTTTCGGTTAGCCGCCGTGCCGGTTTCCCCGCCGTCGGGAATAACCAGTTCGCCCCGGTCAATCAAAACTTCTTTAAGGCTTTTGTCTTTCAGATAGATAGGCATCCGATTCCATATCTGGCTGTCGCGCTGTTCTTTTTCCTTTAGCCCGTATCCGTCAGACAAAGCGTAAAGCCTCGAATCGGCAAGTGCCCTCTGGGCTTTGACTTCCGCCTCAAAATCTCCTTCCAGATCCCGAAACTCAAAATACCCGCTGCGGTTAAGGCCGACCGCCATATTGCGCTGGTAATGTTTGTCTAAGAAGTCGATAAAATCGCTGTACAGATAATTATAAAGCTCTTTAATAATTGCCCTGTCCTGAAAAAGAATCTCTTCATACTTCCGAAGTCCCAGAATATCATGCCCTTCCATTTCCTCCAGTTTCCGGATATACGTCTGCCAGTACCGCTTGGGAAGGTCGTCAGCCTTAACGTCGGTGTGTATTTTCAGCTTAGCGCCGGAATCATTGATTTCAAAACGCCACCGTCCGTCCCCGCCGCGATACCATCCGGTTCTTGACCAAATAAGCCGCGGGCTGTAATCCTGCTGTTCCAGTTTATATGCCTCCGCCAGTTTTTTGAAATCGGCAAATTTGGCTTCGACCCCGCCGAACTGAAACATCACCGCCGCTTCGGGCGACAGTCGTTTCTGAAACTCCTGATACGCCAGTTGCTTATATTCCGGTATCTGCCCCGCAAAAAGGGAAGCCGGAGAAAATCCGCCGTCAATCTCGTACAGTGCCATCATATTGGCTTGCATCATGCCGGCGGCAATTCTCGCTTTCCCTGTGTCTCCGGTAGCTTTAAGCGAACGTTTGTATACTTCGTCAAACAAACGGTGAAACCCCTTGACATCTTGGCGTACCTGCGCCAGGCTTCTGTTTTGCCGCTTTGCCGCCACCGTCGCATTCTCCGCATCAGCCCCGCTCTCTGCAGTTGCTGCCGTACTCTTACCCGCCGTTGCTGCCCCTGTTTCGGGCATTAACACCGCAGCCGGCCCGCCTTCGGGCATTGTCGCCGCATCGGCACCGCCCTGTGCAATAGTTTCCCCTTCGCTCATCCGCTGCAAATTCCGCTCCAGAACGTAGTTCAAAACCTTTCCGAAAGCATCAGGTTTGCTCTTTAGCAGTTCCATCATATTGTTTTTGTAAAGCTCGATTTCCTCCGCCGTCACGCCGCGCAGCAGCATTCTCTGCCGGGCATCCTCATATGTCTTGCGCGCATAATAAACGCTTCCGTCGGCAGTCATCAGCGCCGAAGAACCTGCAATTGCCCCCAGTGCACTTTCAATCAGCCCTTCAAACAAATCCTGCGTATCGTCAATGCCAACCTTGCGCACAAGGTTTTCCGCCATCATCTGCTGCAAGACTTCCGTTCCTGCCTCGCGCAGCGGCGCCCCTGCAATTTCACGTGCAATCATTTTGGAGGTTATCCGCACGTCTTTTTCTATCTGTTTCGGTAACGGGCTGAAAAGCTTATCAATCGCAAAAGTTGTGCCGCCGGAAATAAGTGCCAGCGTATTGGCAGTGTCAATATCCCCGTCCTTGGCATAGGACTCCTTAAAGATTTCTCCGGCGCCGCCCCCGGCAAACAAACCGTACGTCGGCCCCGAGCCGATAAATTTGGCCATGGTTCCCATTGCCAAAACCTGTGACGATCCCTGTCCCAGAACATTTGCCAGTTTCGACCAGTTCGGATCTGCACTGTAAGCTTCCGCTGCCGGTGCCAGTAATTTCGAATTTTCGATTTTTCCGGCATATTCGCCCAGTTTGTCGCCGATGTTTTTAAAAATTTTCCCCGTTTCCGGCACCAGAAGCCCGGCACCCGCCGTAACCGCCGCCGTACCGGCATTCCGGCTTTCAAGATTGGCGCCGAACATCGACAGGACATTCCCTGCCGTCCGCAGCGTATTCGCGCCCAAACCTCTTGCCCCGGCTTTTAAAAGCTCCCGGCCGAACGCCCCTGCTTCAAATGTGCCGAACTTCCCTTCGTCATACGCCCACTTATACTCTGCAGCCTGTGCCCCGAAATTCTCCAGCAACGCCCAGTAGTTGCGCAAATCGGCAGCCTGCCGCAGCCATTTTCCCGCAATCTGAAAGCTCGTCAGCGGCGCATCTTCATCAACCGTTTCCGCCGAAAAAGCCGGAAAATTCAGGTTCTGTTCCTCCTCAAGGTAAGCAAACGGCGCCCGTCCGCCTTCCTCAAATTCTTCCTGTTTCCTGCCGCGCGCCATAACGCCGGTATAAACCGGTTCCGCCGCAGTATCTTCTGCGTTCATATCCGCAGTCCAGCCATCCGGCAGCAATGTCATTGTCACCTCCGTAACGCCCGCACCATCCACAGATACCGGCGTCATCATCGTTCCGTCCGCAACACTGCCTTCCGGCACCGGCGTCATCATTGCCCCGCTGTCCGCAATTCCGGAAATTTCCTTCCCGTCCGCATCGTATTTCATCGCCAAATTCCTCAAGTTGTCCATTGCCCTATCCTTTCATCGCCGTCAATTGTTTCAGCCTTTCATCACGGCAAGCCGCCCCTTGAAATAAAACCGGTCTCCCGGCGCCAGCCCCGCCTGCATTACCTCGTCATAAGTTTCAAACTGCGGATAAGAAAGCTCGCGTTTCTGTTCTTCCGTTGCAATCCGGCGCATAACCGCCGTTTTGTCCTCGGCATAAGGTGCTTCTTTTGCAAAACGCTCCCAAATGCGCCTTTCGCCGCTGCCTGAATAGCTGCTCTTCAGGGTTCTCCGCAGCTCGCCGAAAGACGGAGCGTCGCCCGGTGTTTCTTTGAGGTTCAGCTCCGCCGCCGTTTCCGCCAGCGCCTGCCTGCCGATTTTCTTTGCCGCCGCAGGTGTCATCTGCCCGCCCTGCGCTGTAAATTCTTCGGCCAGCGCCGTCTTTCTGCCGTAGTAGTTCTGATAAATGTCAAACGCCAGTTTCGCCTTGTGTTCCATCAGCTCGCGCCCGTACGGGGTATACTGTTCCGCCCCGGCGGGAATATCGCGCATAAAGGCTCTGTCCGCCAGTTCGTCAACCGCTCTGTCAAAAATAAGTTCGGACGCGTTTCCGCCCTGCTGCGCCGCCACCAGCTGGTTTTGCAGTGCCGCCGTTTCTTCCAGACCGAGTTCGTTATGCCGGTAAGCGCTGATAAGGCTGTTTCCCGCATCGCGCACTTCTTCGGCGCTGAGGCTTTCCCCTTCGTTCATTTTCCGCACCAGCCGGTAAGCGTCGGCAAGCGGTGCCGGAGAGCGGTCTTCGCCGTCTCCCCACAGCATTTCGGGATTGGTATCGGCGGAAAGCACATAATATTGCGCCGGAGAAATTTCCCCCCTTTCCCGTTTCTGCCACAATGACTGGGCGTCGCCGTACGCTGCCAGATAAGAACGCTGCCGTTCGCGCTCCTGCTGTCGTTTAGCCCCTTCTTCGTTTAAGCGCCGCGTTTCCGCAATCCGCGCCTTAATGCCGTCGTTGTCGCCGGGAAAATACCTGTCCGCGGCAGCTTCCGCCGTTTCCGGAGAATTCAGCGCCAAATTGAGAATTCCGGTTTTAAGATAGCCGTCGCGGTAAAACTGCTTGTCCTCGGGCGTAAGAAACGGTGTCCGCTCAATTTCGCCGGTTCCCATCTCCAGCAGCTTTTCCGCCTGCACCGGCTCTGCCGTTTCTGCCAAAAGGTTCTGGTTGTCCGCCAGCATCGACCGCAGGCTGTTACGGCCAAAATCCGCCTGTTTCATTGCCGCAATTTTTGCCGTATCGGCACGATTTGCTTCAAGTATCTTGTCGCCGTGTTCCTGCCAGAAAGCCTTGCCGGAATTTTCGCTGCCAAACTGCGCCGGCAGGCTTTTCTCCGCCGTTGTTGCAATTTCCCTCAGCTGCTCTGGCGTTTCTGCCGCCTCCATCGCCTGACGGGAAGCCCTTAGTGATGCCGCCGCTTCCATCGCCTGCCGCTGCTTTTCCGTTTCCAGGCGTTCCTCAGCCATTTTTTTGCCGGCGTCAACCAAAAGCCCCGCCGTTTCCAAACCGCCGTTTCCCGCCACAAAACGTTTTCCCGGAACCGTCAAAGTCGTTTGCAGTCCTCTCTGCGCCATCACGCCCGCCAGCCCCATCGGGGCAATTTTCTGTCTGTTTGCCATTGTCTTCCTCCGCTCTGCCCTAAAAACTACCCGAAAAGCCCGCCAAGCGACGATGTCAAGCCGCCCAGCATGCTGTTCATAAACTTGTTTTTACCAGCTTTTTTGTGCTGGCGCGCCTGTTCCTCCGCCAGCCGCGCCTGATAAAGATAGTTTTCCGCCTCGCTTTCGACCCGGTAACGCTCGTTAAGGATATTCTGTTCCAAAGCTGCCGAAGTCGTTGCCAGCGCCGTCGTTGTCGTCGGGCTTTCGCCCATGCCCGCTTCGCCCGCCGCCGCGG
>ERZ779932.91-NODE-91-length-36360-cov-3.711445_pt1 | contig 36360 bp, 20 predicted proteins | sample MGYA00511064_ERZ779932 | MGnify/ENA primary metagenome ERZ779932 (study PRJEB29588, sample SAMEA1966821) | human gut metagenome | biome: human gut; feature: human-associated habitat; material: faeces | place: Denmark | collected 2008/2010 ...
CAATCACTTTGTTATAGCGGAGCCCTTCGATACCGTCTTCGATGTTCAGCGCCGCCTGAAGTAAATTAAACTCTTCATTTTCATAGACTACTTTCTTTGTCAGGCCGTAGGAATTGAGGGGCTTACCGCGTAGGCTGAATACTGCTTGCGTGTTTACATCGCGGCTCTTGGTGATGGAGCCGCTGGCGGAATCACCCTCGGTAATGAAGATACACGATTCCGCTTCCTGGTCCTTGCCTTTACCGTCGCTCAGGTGGAAGCGGCAATCGCGTAACTTGCGGTTATGCAAATTAGCCTTTTTAGCCCGTTCGCGGGCCAGCTTGGTAACCCCGGCAATAGCCTTGCGCTCTTTCTCGGAGTCCTGTATCTTTTGCAGTATGACTTCGGACACTAACGGATTCTTGTGCAGGTAGTTGTCCACTTCCGTCTTGATGAAGTCGCCTACATATTTGTTCACGGTAGGGCCTTCGGGCCACATATTGTTAGAGCCTAACTTGGTCTTGGTCTGACTTTCGAACATCGGTTCTTCCACATCAATGGCAATGGCGGCTACCAGTCCGTTGCGGATGTCGGCATAATCCTGGTTCTTGTTATAGAACTCCTTGATGGTGCGGGCAATATGTTCCTTTAAGGCAGTCTGGTGCGTACCGCCCTGTGTGGTGTGCTGTCCGTTTACGAAAGAATAATATTCCTCTCCATACTGGTTGGTATGCGTAAAGGCTATTTCGATGTCTTCCCCTTTCAGGTGGACGATGTCATAAAGCCCCTCGCTGGTCATGTTGTCTTTCAGAAGGTCTTCCAGACCGTGGCGGGAGATAATCCGTTGCCCGTTGTAGATGAAAGTCAGCCCCGTATTGAGATAAGTATAGTTGCGTAGCAGTGTCTCTACAAACTGGTTCTGGAAGGAGTAATTGGTAAAGAGGGTGTTATCGGGTTCAAAGAAGATATACGTACCGTTTTCTTCCGTACTGTCCTCTGTCAGGTCGCTTTGCAGTACGCCTTTCTCGAAAATAGCCGTGCGTACTTTGCCGTCGCGGTAACTGCGTACCTCGAAACGGCTGCTGAGTGCGTTGACTGCCTTGATGCCGACACCGTTCAGACCAACGCTCTTTTTGAATGCCTTGCTGTCGTATTTACCGCCGGTATTCAGTTTGCTGACTGCCTCTACCAGCTTTCCTTGCGGAATGCCTCGTCCGTAGTCGCGTACGCTTACGCGGAGATTTTCTTCTATGTTGACTTCGATTCGTTTGCCGGCACCCATCTTGAATTCATCGATACTGTTGTCCATTACCTCTTTCAGCAATACATAGATACCGTCATCATTTTGCGAACCGTCGCCAAGACGGCCTATGTACATGCCCGAACGGACACGGATATGCTCCATGTCGTCCAAATGGCGAATGTTATCTTCATTGTATTCAACCTCACTGCTGCCGGTATTTGTACCGGTTGTCTTTTCCTCATAACCGGCAGAACCTTCCAACGGCAACATCATATTATTATCTTCCATAGAAAACATCTTGTATTGTAAGCACTGATATTTCGCAAAGTTAATAAGAAAATCAATATAAAACACCCTATGTAAACAAATATATGCCCTGAAACTTTTTTCAGTTTACTGGGTATTTAATAGGAAAAAGTATGGTTGAAAAGGTTGTTAGGCTATAGGAAAAACCTCGTTTTCCAACTGCGGGCTCCACGGTTGCCAATTGCGGGCTCTTCATCCCGCATATGCAAACCGGACAGCCCGCAGTTGGAAAACGAAGAAAAAGTATAGGCAAAAGCAAGTTATCCTTGATAGATTGGTATATTTATAATGGGGAAAACGGATGTTTATCAATGGGGAAATGGTGTGTAAGACCATTATATTTGCCGGCACAATTGCAAACTCTTAGACGGAAAGGGAGGTAAGGTGATGTGTGCCGGCAAAATGCGGGTCTTTTGTATGCTGATGAACTACGTGTTTTTAGATTGCCTTGGTAAATGCTCTTCTACGCTTATGCTGTTCGGTCTTGAAATATTCCCATTGTGCCTGTACCTTGCCGTTTTGTTCCAATTCGGGGTTGCTTTCCGCAAAGACAAACCCCAGTTTCTGATAAACGGGGATTAGGTCGGAGAATAGCAAGGCGTTTACGCCCTTGTTCTGATATTCGGGTTTCACGGCTACCAGTAACAGATCCAGCATCTTGGCACGGCGTTTCATAAACAAGGCTTTCAGCAGGTGATACCAACCGAAAGGCAGCAAACGGCCATGAGATTTTTGCAAAGCCTCTGACAAGGAAGGCATGGAGATGCCTACGGCTACCAGTTTGTCTTCGGCATCTGTAACCAGCGTCACCATGCGCAGGTCCAGAATGGGCAGATACATCTTTACGTATTGGTTAATCTGGCGCTGTGACAGGGCAGAGTAACCGTACAACGGGCTGTATGCTTCGTTCATCAGCTCGAAAATGGCTTGTCCGTAGTCGCGGGCAATCTTCTTGGCAGATGAATATTTCTTGATTTTGAGATTGTATTTACGTTGGATTAGGTCCGAAATACGCTTATGCTTGTCGGGTATGGCATCCGGGATATAAATCTTGTATTCTACCCAGTCGGCATCTTTCTCAAAGCCCATGCGTTCCATGTGTTGCGGGTAGTAAGGGTAGTTATAGGTGGTTGCCATTGTGCTAAGCTGGTCGTAGCCTTCGATAAGCATACCTTCCGCATCGAAATCGGTGAAGCCTAACGGGCCTTGTATATGGGTCATGCCCCGTTCCTTGCCCCATTCTTCAACGGTATGTATAAGGGCCTCCGATACTTCGGGGTCGTCGATAAAGTCAATCCAGCCGAAGCGCACCTCTTTCTTGTTCCAGGTTTGGTTGGCTTTATGGTTGATGATGGCGGCTACGCGTCCTACGATTTTATCATCCTTGTAAGCAAGAAAATAATCGGCTTCGCAAAATTCGAAAGCGGCATTTTTCTTCTTGTTGAAGGTATTGAGCATATCATCGTAGAGATCGGGTACCGAATACGGATTGTTTTTGTATAGTTTGTAGTTGAAGCGGATAAACTGCTTCAATTCCTTTTTCGTAGAGACCTTTTTAATTGTAATTGCCATAGTTGTATGTTGTTATGAGCCGGCAAAGATACATGAAAATCTTTAAAAACGGGTGTCTTACAGGTTATAAATGAGGAATGTCGTATATGCAACGTAGCAAAGCACCATGATGCTTCCCTCAATGCGGGTGATGGTACGCTTGGCAAAGAACAGCCCGAAGAACCAAAGCAGGATTCCGGAACCTGCCAGTACCCACAAGTCCAGATTAGTGATTCCGGTCAGGTGTAACGGAGTGATGGATGCACTGCATCCCAGTACAAAGAACACGTTGAACAGATTGCTGCCTACTACGTTGCCAATGGCTATTTCCGGATTTTTCTTCAAGGCGGCTACAATGGATGTGGCAAGTTCGGGCAGGGATGTTCCGCCTGCCACCAGCGTCAGTCCGATAACAGATTCGCTTACTCCCAGGCTGCGTGCAATGCCGCTTGCACCGTCAACAAAGAAACTGCCGCCGGCAATAAGTGCTCCAAGCCCGCCCAGAATGTAGAGGACAGACTTCCAAAGTGGCAGTTGCCTGATAGTTTCCTCACTGCCGGCTGTTTCTTCGGGACTGTGTGAGGCGATGGCAAAAGTATAACTCAGGAAGATAGCGAAGAAGCAGAGCAAAAGCAAGCCGTCTGTGATACTGAGAGTATTAGCCTTGTCTCCGTTCAGGAATATGTCGTTGGCACAAACCAGTAAAGCAATGGAAGACAGGATGCACAGAGGTATTTCCTTTTGTAATGTGTTCCGGGTTACGGCAATTGGGGCGAACAGTGCGGTGCAGCCCACAATCATCAGTGTGTTGAAGATATTGCTGCCCACCACGTTGCCGATGGCAATATCGGCGCTTCCTTTCAGGGCGGAAGATACGCTGACCGTCAACTCCGGAGCTGATGTTCCGAAAGCAACGATTGTCAGTCCGATAACGATATTGGGTATGCGGAAGCGTTTGGCAACGGATGCTGCTCCGTCTGTCAGTCCGTTTGCACCTAACAGGATGAGGAGAAGTCCTCCTATAAGTAATAGAATGTTCATGAAGTATATTATTTTGCGCGCAAAGATAATGCAAAATTCTGATTAAACGAGCCAAGAGGAAGTCCGTTTGCGCTTGTAAATGCGGAGAATTGTTCCGAAACCGGGGCGGAAATTATATCTCCACATTATATGGTTACGCGTGACGTAAATGTAAGTACGGCTCCGAAGGATGGTGCTACGGAAAAAGAAATAATTGAAAGAAGTCGTATCGGAATGATGGTTTGGTTCTTTCCGATACAACTTCGTATAATCAGGATTTTCCTATTGACTTAAAAAACGGGTTATTTGCTGCGTGTAACAGTGTGCAGTACATTGCCTTGTTTGTCAATCATGCGCAGTTCCAGTGTTTTTTTATCGGCAGATACTATGGAAAAGCCCGGTTCGGGACTGCAAAAAACGGTACCTTCAATAGGGTTGACTTTGCGGCTGAGCGAACCTGAGGTGTTGGTGATATAATCTATATTACTGCCCGGTACGCGCACATGCTGGAAGTTATGGATATGTCCGCAGATATACATGTCTACGTTGTGCCTGCGGAGTATAGGGTCGAGCCGCGACTGCATATCCCGGCGTTCGCTTCCGTCTTTCGGTGTTTCGGCATAAATGGGGTGGTGTCCGGCCACGATTACCCAGTCTTCTTTAGCGGCGGTCAGGACAGAATCAATCCATGCGAGTTGTTGTTTGTAATCTTGTTGGCAAGCATCGGGATAAGTCTCTTTCTCATTACGGTATTTGTCTATCATCGGAGCGGTATCTACCCAAACTACCCGGATAGTCATGCCTTTGTCTTCAAAAACTTTGGTATAGTAACGTGCGGGCATTGTCCAGCGGCGGCTGATATTCGAATAATCCAGTACGGCTTGCGTGTTGCCGCGGTATTCATGATTACCCAGCAAAGGAAACCAGTCTATCATCAGTTCGGGATGGCTGTAAATCAGTTCGTAATTAGTCATCCACAACGGGTCGTTGACGGAACGTACGCCTTCAAAGTGGTGCACATCACCCGTAGCGAGTACAAACTCCGGATCTGTGCCGTTTTCCGCCATTACTCCCATCAGTTCGGCAATGGGCTTCTGGTCATAATAGCCGTTGCGTCCCAGGTCATTGGCTACATAGAAGTTGAACTTTTTGTCGAATACGGAATAATCGGTAATTTGGGCACTTGCCCAGTTGCCCAGCAGGGCGACGAATAGTAAAAAGAATATTTTCTTCATTGTTTGGATGTTATTTATTCACTGCAGAGGGTATACAGTTGCATTGTTTTTTCATTTAGTGTGTTACAAAAGAAAATGCTCTGTCTCTCTGTGGTGATGTGTTTAAAAATTAATCTTCACTCCGGCATTCACCTTTACACCGTAGTATTCGGCTTGCATGGTACGGTCTTTCGTTCCCTGATAGTAGCGGAGAGGCTGGTTCAGCAGGTTATTGGCTTCGGCATAGAATGTAGTCTTTATTTTCTTTCCGAACGTATAGCTTGCATTGGCGTCCATGTAGTTCACTTTGTCGTAGTAACGGTCGTAGAAAGTGCTTTCACCCATTTCATCGATAAAGTCGGAAGCGAAATTATAGCTTACGCGGATGTTCAGTCCGGCTTTCTCGAAATAGAGCGAAGCATTGGCGGTGTGTGCCGGTGAACCCGGCATACTGAGGCCTTCTTCGTTTTCGCGCCCTTCGAAGTTGAAGTCTTCTACGCGGGAGTGCGTATAGGTGTAAGTTCCGTAAAAGCCGATGCACTTCAAGGCAGGGGCGATGAATCCGAAGTCGCGTTGGTAAGAGAGTTCTACTCCGAGCAGGTTGGCGTTGCCCGCATTCTTGGGCTGTGTGAATCGAGTATATACATTACCCTGATATTCGTAGTTGGTGCTGACTTGGTCTACGATGAAATCATCGATTTTCTTGTAGAAGATACCAGCACTGACCAGACCGATGCTGCGGAAATAATAGTCGGCGCTCAAGTCGAAGTTGTAGGATGTGGTCGGTTTCAATTCCGGATTACCGATGGTGATTTCATTATCGGAGCGCTTGATGTTTACGCTCGGTACAAGAGCCGAGTACTTGGGACGTGACAGTGTTTGGGTAAATGAACCGCGTACCTTGAAGTCATCGTTTACATTCCACTTTACCAGCAGCGAAGGCAGGAAATTAATGTAGCTGTTGCGCTGACGTTCGGTCTTGCCGGTGATGTCTTCGTCTGCATCGTATGTACGTCCGGTATAAGCCAGATTGGTGTTCTCGATACGCAAGCCGGACATCAGCTCTATGCGGTCTGTGATTTTTGAGTCAAAGCGGACATAGCCGGAGCTGACCGTTTCGCGTGCCTCAAAGTTACCTGCCAGTTCTTCCTGTACTTGTTCTTTCTCGAACAATGCAGGGTTATTAAGGTCTAATGCTCCGGTGTATTCCTTGCTGGCATAGATTCCTGTCTGGTATTTGTTATTGGGCATAAAGTGCTTGTTGGATTGGTCAACAGTATTTTTAAGGCTGTTTTCCATAAAAGCATCTTCGTCCAGCGGAGAATATTCGTAGAAGTCCACAGCTTTATCTTTGGTTTTACGAACTACCTTTGCGCCGAATTTCAGTTTGTTGCCATTCTTGAACGGGAGTTTGAAGTTGGCGGAGAATTTCAAGTCCTGCTCTTTGATGTCTTCCTGTTGCTCGGTCAGTTCTTTCAGGCTGAATTCGTCATTCAAGGTCATTGTAGAACCGTCTTTGGGAGATGCGAAAGGCTGGCGTTCGTTGCTCAGATCTATATCGAATTTCTGTTTCTTGAGTTGGAAGTCGATGTAGCGCTCGTTGGGACGCTCTTCGCTGGCTTTGGCATAACTTGCATGCCAGTCCATGGAAAGAAGTCCGAAGAGATGTTCACCGCCAAGTGAAAAATCCATCGTGCGCTGGCGTTCCAGACGGGCATTACGGTTGTCGGGCGTTCCGGCTTTGGTTTGTATGCGTACGGTGGCGCTGCCGTCCGGTTCAAGGTCTTTCAGGTTAGTGCGGTAACGGTTTTCCCAGTCGTTGCGGTTATTGAAGATACCTTTGAAAGTGAGTTTGTGGTTGGTGCTGATGTCCCAGTCCAAAGCGGCGGAGTAGCTTTGACGTTCGCGGGTTACGTAATACTGGCGCATTTGATAGTCGTTGACGTATGCTTTGCCGTCTTTATCCTGCTCCCAGGTAAACTCGGTGTCGTAAGAACCGGAGGGGGCATTTTGATAGGAGGCAGATACCATCAGCCCTAATTTATTATTGAAGAAACGGTCACCGTAGGTAAATCCCAGGTTCAGCTGGGCTTTTTCGCTAATCCAGTTGTAGCCTGTTCCTGCGGTGGCAGCAATGCTGCGCTTATAGGGTGAGTTCTTCGTTACCAGATTGATAGAGCCGCCAATGGCATCGGCGTCCATATCCGGGGTTACTACCTTGTTTACTTCGATAGTCTGAATCATGTCGGCCGGAATCAGGTCGAGCTGTACGTTACGGGTATCACCTTCGGCAGAGGGTACACGGTTGCCGTTGACAGTTACGGAGCTCAGGTCGGCGCTTGTTCCGCGTACTTGTCCGAAGCGGGCTTCTCCCTGGTCGTACTGCACGTTGATACCGGAGATACGCTTTAAGGCATCGCCGATGTTGGAGTCGGGGAATTTGCCTACCTGGTCGGCAGATACCACATTGGTAATTCCCAAGTTGCTCTTTTGGGCGTTGATGGCGCGGCGCTGTCCCTGAAATGCGCCGCCTACAACTACTTCCTGAAGTTCGACTCCTTCGTTCAGTACCACATCTTTCTCTAAAGTGCGTCCGGCGGGAATTGTAATTTTCAGTTCTACGGGTGAGTAGCCTACATAGCTCACCTTCACTGTATAGGTTCCCGGGTCGAGGTTGGGGAAAGTGTAGAAGCCGTTGACGTCGCTTGTCACGCCTGTGTGTAGTTTCTCGATGTAGATTGAAGCACCCGGGAGAGTTTGCTTGGTTACGTCGATGATACGGCCGCGTACCGTACCTTGCTTAACGATATTTGCTTTTTCGTCGGCCATTGTCGTGTTGCTGGCCGCTGCGAATAGTAGAAGGAATAAGAATGCTCTTACAATTTGTTTCATACCTGTTATTATCTGTTAATAATCTGCGGCAAAAGTATAGGTATGGGATTACGTCTGTCTTACGGAATTTTGAAGAAACGGTAACGATAATATTACAAACCAATTGCAAATGATGCATCAGGGGACGATATAATTATCTTGTATGTACTGAATGACAGATTATAAGATTGGAATATACTTTACTTTTATTTGCTTTAACTGTATATTAAGGCTGTTTACAGGCAATCAACAGCTTTTTCTCATCGGCAAGAGTCGTTGCAAACAGGTATATGTCTCCACCTTCCGCCAGCTTCAGGCGTTTTCGCAACTCGGCTACGCTGGCAGGAAAATTACGTACTGTGAGGTTGGCCTTCTTTTCCGTTCCTATCAGCTTTTTAAGTTCTTTCTTGTTGAGACTGCTGCTATCGGTAATGCGGAACTTGCGTCCGGGAAAGTCCTGTATATACTCGTCGGAAGTATAAAGATGACTGTTGGGGTGCAGTTTCTCTACATTATATATAGATGAAACGCTGCGGAAGGCTCCGGCTTTTAGGATGGATGCATTGGGTTCGTACAAGTATGTTTTCAATGTGGGAGTATACGGGCATGTATGTTCTTTCTCCTGTTGGCGGGTGAACAGGAGCTTTTGAACCTTCTGCGATGCAGTGAGGTTGATGCAGTGGATAGGGATTTCTTCAGGTACTAATTCCTTCCCGCGCTCTAATACAAGGAGAAGTTCCTTGCATTCGTTGTTGACGGAAACGACGTGGGCGGCTTGTACATGTTTCAAGTCATGCAGTGCAAGGGTAAGGTCCAGCATGGGAGATAACTTAACCAGAACGTGTGACGCTTTCTCAAGCAGTAAATTTTCCAAAGCGGAAACATCAGGCTCACATTCGCTGATAGCTATTGTTTTGCCTCCGTGTCCATCACGCCGGGCGGGGTCTATGAATATCCAATCTACGGGTTCCATCATTTGCAGATAACGGATGCTGTCTTCATGGCAGACCATGACCTGTTTTAAGTTTAAAAGCGAAAAGTTATGAGCTGCTATTGTACAGAGTGTTTCCTGCCGCTCCACATAGGCGGACTGTTGGAAGCAGGCAGATAGGAAGGCACAGTCGATGCCAAAACCGCCGGTGAGGTCGGTAAAGGTTTTGCGGCTGCCGTATCCCGTGTCTGAAACTATTTTGACCTTATAGTTTGCCGTTACTTCCGAGGAGCATTGTTCCATGGAAAGATGTGTCGGGTAAAGAATACCTTCCCGTGCTGCCCAAGCGGGTATTTTTTCTTCTGCAATTTGACGTCCCACAATTTGGATGATAGCGGCAGGTACGTCTACTGTCGGATACTTGTGTGCTTGTAAAGCAAGGTTGCGTACGTTGTCTTTGCGATGCTCCCGGATAAATTGGAGTGTTTCTTCAGTCAGTGTCATGGGCATTGTTTGAGTAACGGTGCAAAGATACGGATAATTGTGATATGATTGAGGAGTTTTGCCAGCAGACAATCGGCAGGAGGTAGACCGGTTGTCTGCTGAGGCTTTATTGAATCAGGGTAAACTCTACAGGTTGCCCATGCTGGCATTCCACACTCAGTTGGGTTGTGCCGGTCCGGTATGTCGTTTTCACTCTTTTGTCGTAAGCAGACACATGCCATTTACCTTTCAGTTCCAACTCTTTTATTATGATACGGCTGGGTTCTTTGGTTGTGAATGTCTTTTCCGCAATGTTGAGGTTGGGAGTACACACACTCATTACCAAGGCATTATTCTCCTTTTGATACATCACCATTGTTTCTGCGGGCAAGAAAGAGAAAACATTATCGGCAGCCGGTTTGGTATCTTCAAAGACAGCGTATGCCATGGTGCCTGTCAGAATATCGTTTACGGCATGCATCTTGCGGTCGCGTTGTATCACTTTGTAGGTGGCTGCCGGCACATGGGTCTTCAGTTCTTTTCCAGAAGGCTGTATCCATACCATGTATTCGTAGCTTCCATCTTTGGGAGCTGTTCCGTGAGCTATCCATGCCGACGCAAATGTTCCGGTAGTGGGGGTGCGTAACTTTTCGTGGCGCGATTCCTGTTCTGTGATTTGTACCTTTACCTTTCCGTCTTTCACAAAATACAGGTTACCGCAGCCGTCTTCAAGGCAGACCGGTTGTGTATCCGAGGCAGGTAGTTCCTGTTGCAGCCCTATTTGCTGTTCTTTTTCTCCGGTAATCCTGATGAAATCTTTTCCCGGTCGGAAGACGTGTTGGAAAAGTGTTGTTTCCGTAGGATAGTCGCTGTTGCTGTTTTTGATGTCTGTGCCAAGGCAGATTAAGCGGTTATCGAAACAAAATACCGACTTTCGTGCTACGAAATCGCCGGTAAAGTTTTTAAGGTCTCGTTCCATTAATTTCATGGCAAACATTCCGTTTTGGTTTTTCAGAGAACTTGCACCGGCGAATTTTTCCTTGGAGCGTGCCATGGTAGTACCAGGCAGAGGACTGTTCAACAGTTCGAAGGGCAGGTGTATGGTGGTGGTGCCGGGCAGTCGGTTCCAATCCCAGCCATTTTCATTGTAACCGCTGGCTTTGCGGGAAGGAGCCCCCATTATTTGTACCGAACCGTAACTTTGATACCGACCGTACCGGTTGTCTTTTGTGTAAATTTCCGCTCCCCATACATCTGTGTTATATCCTTTGAGCGTAACCATCCAGTTATTGCGGCGGAAAATGCCGGCAGAACCGTAATTGTATACAAAAAAGCCTTGCGGCGCTGTTGCCGGAAGTATCCCTTGTTGTTTGAAGTAAGCGGCTTCAGGGGTATTACGTTTGCAAAGGCGCAAATAGTCTGCGGCCAGTTGATGATCAAACGGTTCTCCTTTATCCGAGAAGTCTCCGGATAGGGCAAGGTAGGCAAAAGCGTCTATGTCGTCATCTTTCATGGAACCGCCGAAAGGATGTCTGCCACTGATACCTACGCCCCATTCGTATTTGTTGCAATAGTTGCGCATGGCGATAAGAGCGGATTTCAGTACCTTTCTGGCAGATAAGGTCAATTGATAAGAAGTCTTGTTAGTCAGATTGGTGAATTGTCCCAGCATAGCAAGTGCTCCCGTGGTATAGGCCGGATAAAAGCCGCCATGGTGAAAAGTGGTACCGTCTACCTTAATACCTCCAATCGTACCGGGAGTATATCTCAACGACGTGGATACCCAACGTGAAAGTCCTTTCAGTGCGCGAACCCTTTCTCTCTCATCCTTTGTCATCATGGCTGAAACAATTTTAGGCATCAGCAATGTATGCCATGTATCCAGTAACTCGTCGCGGTTTTTGCCGCATGCCTTACGGGTTTCCTGTAAGGCTGCCCAGAACGATAGTGTTGAAAGGATATTATCGCATGTGGGAGCTTGCCGTATTTTGTCGCGCATCAGCCAGGCTGTGGTGTATATTTTTCTTATCTGATAGCCGTAATGGTGGTTGGTTCCCATGCCGCTTCCGAAAGCAAATCCTTGGTTCATGGCATAGTCCCAGACTAAAAAATATTTGTGTTCTGCATCTTTGGATTGATTGTAATAGGCATCATAGGCAAATCCGGAGAGCATTGTTTCCAGATCGTTGAGGGATATTTCTCCCTTTTTGCGGTTCAACTTGTCATCGGGAACTACAAGAGGAGCTCCTGTAAAGCCGTTTCCGGAGCGTTGTATCTGTGCTTTTTGGAATGTAGCATAGGCTTTGTCGATTTTGCCTTGTGAAACTTTATCCGCTGTCAGGACTTTTGTCAGCCGTTCTTCTATGGTTTGTAATTCCTGTTTCTCTGTCGGAGTCAGCGTAGCAGGAAGAGGCAGGTCATATTCCAGCTGTTCCCATTGCCATACACGACACCAATGCCATAAGTCTCTAAATGTAAGTGAATTATTGTAGGGCATCTGCATGTCGGGAGTAGTGCGTTGATTCATTTCTTTTACGGGGAAAACGAGACGGTCGAAGAATACGCGTCCGTTGTTGTCCGGAGCAACGATACGGTAACCGGCGATTGTATTCTCTTGCTTATCTCCTTTCATGTGGGCAAAGCCTATCCAACAGGCACGCCAACCCTGAGCGTTTAGCCGGAAACCGAACCTATAAGATACATGACCCGTTGGAGAGAAGAATTCAAAGCGCAGCGAATCTTTTCTGGCTTGTTCGTTGTAAATCCATAGTGTAATCCCGCGCTTTTCTTTTGATATGGAGTCCAGATGTAGGGGAGTATCTAGTTTGACGGTGAGCACGGAACGGGGAGAGAATTGCCATGCAAGGCTTCTTTTCCCTTCTTTGTAGAACTCTTCTGAGGAAGAGAGTTCGTTTGATTGTACTGTGCAGAAGGATTGTGGCACTCCTTTTTCAAATCCGGTTGTCTGTGCAAAGAGTATGTTGCCAAGGCATAAAAACAGACAATATAACAAATAGAATCGGTACATATTGCGAAATTTTAGCAGGTATGCAAAAAAAGAGGTTGTCTTCGATGTAGAGGCATTCTGCCGCCATCTCTTTCCGGACGGAACGGCAGACTGCTTCATGCCATGAAACAACCTCTTTCGGTTAAGTTAATAAAAAAAGTTGAAGGTTAGAAGAATTGTAGTTCTTTTATTTAGGTTATTGCCAATATTTATTCTGTTCCAATTTGCCGTTTACATCCAGTTCTTTTGTCGGAATGGGGAGGAACTGGTGTTTTTCTTGTGTACGTGCTGCATAATCGCGTGCACCGATAAACTGGTTTCCTGTAGCCCAGCGTTTATCTTGAGTCGCAGCTCCTAATTTATCGTGTACGGCTTCTACATAAATACCCCAGCGTACCAGATCATATTTCCGCAGAGACTCAAAACAGAGCTCACGGGCACGTTCGTCACGGACGGCTTGTTGGAAGTCTGTATAGGACAAACCCTCCAATTTGGATATGCCTGCACGTTGGCGTATCTCATTAATGCATTCGTATGCTAAATCCGTAGGTCCTTGATGGGCTTCATTTTCTGCTTCAGCCAGCATTAAAAGGACATCACCATAACGTAAAATAGGATAGTTTTCAGGAGTATAACTCTTCTCTTTCATAGAAGAGGTTTCCCATTCGCGGCGGAACTTTCCACATGAACGTTGGACAATCTGTTTGTTTGTCCATGTTTTCTTGTTGTCGTTTACATCATACCAATAAGGAGCGATGGACAAGTCGCGGCGCTTATCGTTTTCTTCGAATAAATCCCAAAGTATCAGAGTGGCTGCATAAAAGCCATAGGCGTATCCCTTACCGGTAGCTTTGGTGCATTTTTGAAGATTGCCTATAACATTTCCTATACGCCCGTCTGTATAGTTTCCTATGCCGTCGGCAGTACGGTTACCGATAAATTCGGCTTCCCAGATGCTTTCATTGTATTCGGTATCATATTTGTCGGCTGCCATGTTCTTCCAGATAGCATAGATATCCGGATTCATCTTATGCTTATTCGATTTTTTTACCTCATTGGCCCAATATGCAGCTTTGGCATAGTAAGGCTGTCCGCCGTTGGCGGGATATCCGGCACGCCACAAGTATACGCGGGCAAGGATACCCATTACTGTATTCTTTTTGATATAAGAGGGAGACTTATCATAGGTCTGGTCATCAACCAAGTTTACGCATTCTTCCATTTCTCCGATAATCCAATCCAAAGCATCGGCATGGGGAGTTGCTTCTATGGATGAATTATTCACATCTTTGAATGAGGTCTTGCGGATGGGTACTTCGTACCAACCTTGTACTAACAGGAAGTGAAAATATGCACGGAGAAATTTAGCTTCACCTTTCATTCGTGTTTTCACACTTTCATCCATGTCGGCTTTATCAACATTCTCAAGAAAAACGTTGGCATTGTTGATTCCTTTGTAAAGAGTCTCCCATGTACCCCATACATGTTGGTTTCCCGGATTATGGTCGTTACCATAGACTTGACTTGCCAATTGTCCGCTTTGGCGCTGGTAGTAACTCAGGTCGTCTACGTTGGATATCATGCATGAGTAATTGTTTCCGTATACCTTCTCGTAGACCAAAGTATAATAGACTCCGGCCAAAGCAGCCGTGCATTCACTTTCATTGGAATAAAAAGTTTCCGGAGCGGTGAAATCATAAGGCTTTGTATCCAAAAAACTGTCGCAGGAGCTCAGCATTATGGCAGAGCATAATGTTAAAACTGTTGCATGGAATAATTTATATACTGTTTTCATATCAGTCTCATTTTTAATATTTGGTTAGAATGTTACGTTTAATCCCAATGACATACTGAAGGCGCGAGGGTATGGAGACCAGTCAAAGCCCGGTGTCAATGGAGAATTACGGGTAGAAACTTCCGGGTCGCTTCCGGAATAACCGCTGATAGTGGCAATGTTTTCGGCAGAAAGGTAAACACGTGCGCTGCTTATATGCAAGGGCTTCAGTGTTTTTGCCTCAAAATTATATCCCAATGAGATGTTCTTGAGTTTCAGGAAAGAGCCGTCTTCCACATAGAGTGAACTGTATTCATTGGAACCTTGCGCCCGGGCTCTCGGTATGTTGCTGGTGGGGTTTTCCGGAGTCCAGCGGTTAGTATAGGCGGCAAACATATTGGTATTTTGTTTGGCGGAAGGGTTTTCGAACACCATGCGGTTGGCATTGAGGATATCATTGCCATAGCTCCATTGGAAGAAGATGTTCAAGTCGAAGTTTTTCCAAACCAGATTATTGGTAAAACCACCTATGTGTTTGGGCTGACCGTTACCGATAGTGGTCTTGTCCTTGTCGTTGATTTCGCCTTCACCTGTCAGGTCACGGTATTTGGGGTCTCCCGGTTGAGTACCGGCTACGTAATACGGGATGCCTTCTTTTAAGGTATATACCTCTTTGCCGTTTTCATCTATTGTCTTGTTGAAGTCCTCATATTTGTAAGTTCCGTCATAGATGAAGCCGTACATTTTACCGGCAGATTCACCTACTTTGCTGATATATGCCGGAGTGGTTTTATATTTGTTATCCCAACTGATATAGCTGGTCATATAAGGTTGTCCTGAGTTCAAGGCTATGATTTCATTCTTGTTGAAAGCGATGTTGAAGCTGGAATTCCAACTGAAATCTTTAGTTTTGATATTGGTTGTTTCCAAGGTGATTTCCAAACCGCTGTTACGCAATTTTCCAACATTTAAGGTAGCAGAAGAGAAGCCTGAGCTGGCAGATATATCGGCATCAAGCAACAAGTCCTTGGTGGTTTTGATGTAATAGTCCATATTCAGGTTAATTCGTCCATCGAGGAAGCCGAGGTCCAGACCGAGGTCCAATTGTTCGGTTGTTTCCCATTTCAGCTTTTCATTCTGCATGCTGCTCAATACATAACCCGGTACAAACTGACCGTTCCACGGATATTTGTAAAGATCGTCATCAGTAATGAGGTGTGCCATATAGTCATAATTGCCTATGCGGTTGTTACCGGTCTGGCCATAGCTGAAACGCAGTTTACCGTTTGACAGCCAGCTGGCATTTTCGGCAATGAAAGATTCACGCGCAAAAGCCCATGCCAAAGAGCCGGAAGGGAAGTAACCCCAACGGTTGCCGCGGGCAAATTTGGAAGAACCGTCGGCACGCATGGTAGCTGTTATATAGTAACGGGAGTCGTAGTTATAATTGATACGTCCGAAATAAGACATCAGTTTGTTTTCGCCTTTGGAAGAATTTACGGCTGGTGTGCTTCCCTTATCGAGTCCTGCCATGCCGAAAGATTCATTGCTGATTTTTTCCGTCCGTATAGAATGTATATAGCTGGTATTTTTCTGAACAGACATACCGAGCATCGCATTGAAATTATGAGAGTTCTTGTTCAGTTGGTAGCTGAGTGTATTTTCGTTCAGGTAACTTCTTGCTTCACTTTGGTATAGATAAGCGTTTATTCCCTTACTTTGAGTGTTGGAAGGGTGGCTGTTACCGGTGCGTGTCTGAGAACCGTTGAATTCTTCGTTTTTGTAGTCGGTTGATGTATATCCGGCTGTAACTTTCAGTTTGAGTTTCTTAATTATCTCATATTCGGCACCTACATTAAACTGGAGATTATTGGTTGTCTTATGACGGTATTCGTTTTGAGCAGACTTCACGGGGTTAAAGCGGTAGTCCTCACTCATATTGACACCCTCATCGTACATCTGATTGAGAAGATCGCTTCCAGTAGGGGATACCGGACGGAAAGACCATACACTGTACATGTAGGCGGTAGACATGGAACTTGTGGCGCTCGATACGGTAGGACCGTCCTGAACAGTGCTGGCATAGTTCCCTGTAAAGTCAATCTTCAGTTTGTTGTTTACTTTCTGGCTCAGGTTCACACGTCCTTGATAGCGTTTTACGCCGGAGTTGATGATAACTCCCTGTGTGTCATCGTAAGACAAAGATGTGGTGTATTTCAAATCGCCTTGCGAACCGGTCATAGATATATGATGGTTATGGCTGAGAGCGGTACGGTAGATATAGTCTTGCCAATCGTAAGATTTAGCATTGTGATAGGCATCCAGTGTAGGATAAAGTTCGGTTATATAGTTTTTCTGGAATTCTTCTCCGCTGCCCATGATTTCTTGTTGCAGCATGACAAAGTCATAGGCATTCATCACTTCCGGTGTGTTTTTTACAAGACCTACTTTTACGCTACCGTTGTATGTAATGGTAGGCTTTCCGGCTCCGCCTTTTTTGGTGGTTACGATAACTACACCGTTGGCACCGCGTGCTCCATAGATAGCTGTGGCGGAAGCATCTTTCAAAATGTCTATGGATTCAATATCATTAGGATTTATTGATCCTAAGCCGGAACTTTCGGAAGGGAATCCGTCGATAACGTAAAGCGGAGCTGTACTTCCGGTCAATGAACCGGCACCGCGGATTACTATATTAAAGTTATCTCCCGGTCCACCGTCACCGGATGAAACCTGTACGCCGGCAATACGTCCTCCGAGGCTTTCGGTAATATTGCTGACAGGAGTCTTGGTCAAATCGCCCATATTGGCGGAACCGATAGAACCGGTCAGGTCACGTCTTCTGACATCACCATATCCTACAGCAACAACGGTCACTTCTTCCAAGGTTTGGGTATTTTCTGTCATTGTAATATCAAATTTACTTTGATTGCCTACTTTGACATTTTCCGTTTTGTAGCCGATAAATGAGAATTGTAAAACATCACCATTTTTTACATTGTCCAATTTAAACTCTCCGTTTAAATCTGTGGTTGTCCCATTGGTTGTTCCTTTAATTACAACACTTACCCCGGGCAACTCTCCCATGGCATCAATCACTTTACCTGTAATCTGTCTTCCTGTCTGTGCCTGTACTGCTGTACAGCAGAAAAGGAAGAATAAAAGATTTAAGATAACTTTTGGTCTCATAAAAATAAAATTAAAAAATTAGGATGTGCAAATGTATGGATTGTATAAGAAATGTGAAATCTGTAATTGTCCATAAAAAGTACAAATTCATACATGTGGAGTTGTAACTAACTGCGATGCAGCCAATAAACTGCTATTGGCAAGAAGGTATTATTATGTTACATTAAGATTTGCGGAGAAAGGAATATGAGCCAATTAGCTATGACCATCAACGGCTCTCGTTTTACAAGAGATTCCCATTTTGAGCAACTTGCACCGATTTATGCTGTAGCTGCTCATGAAATAGAAGATTATATAAGGTTTTGTTTATTATAAACTGCTGCAACATTCTTGCGAATGGGGTTATATATAGAAGTATTTCTTAGAATTGTAGTAGCTTTATAGAATTGGGCATACTATCATATCTGGAGGGTCTGCAAACAAAAAAGGCTCCATTCTGTTAAGAATGAGCCTTTCAGTTTGTGGACCAGCCTGGGCTTGAACCAGGGACCTCCAGATTATGAGAACGATAAAATGATTTTCTATAATAGTTAGTCATTATTAATGTTGTTGGTTATCAATTATTTACCAGAATCGATGTTATCAATAAAACTCATAAAATACCCCTAACTGAAACAGTTTGTTTACGCATTGTTTACGCAGGATTAGGAGAAATAAATGTTATTATTAAGTCCATTTGACATATTAAGAGCCTGTTTAGATTTTCTTCAGCAACATTCTTATGGATGCCAGTTTGACCATTTCCTTTACCGAATCAAATGTTAGTTCATTGTTTCGGCAGAGTCTTCTGTAGTTGTCAAATCAGGAGAATGTCCGTTTCATAATCCATCTCTTACAAATTGGTTTAAAACCTTTTGGGTTTTTCTAGTCACTTCGCCCTTGCATCCGGCATCGGCCAAAATGACCTTAATATTGAAATATATCAACATATTTAACAAGGAAGCTCTTCGGTAAACGGAATCATTCAGAAAGCCTCCTAATGGGAAATTGTCCTGAAAAACGCCCAATTGGATGGACTTCCCTTTTGGAGAATAAAGCAATGGATTTTCAGCCAGAATACATCAACCCGTCAAAGTAAGTCTCCAGTCTTCATTTCATTCTTTGTCCTATTTCCTAAAAAATGTCTTCCACTTATCATGCATCAAATCAAGGGTATTTAACTCGTTTATGTAAAAGCTAAAATTTCCCGCAGCACTTCCTTCCATATAATATTTGTTGGAGATACACTTGACAGGTTTGTAAAGTAGTCCGGCTTGTGTCTTCTTACGTCCCAGAAAGGGAAAGCCTTCTGGTTGCCAGTATAAATCCGTATCATTGTTATCGGTAATATATAAGGCACAAACCTCTCCTTTAGCATCGAACTCAGCTCCCCAAATATTAATAGCATGTATCAGCCTCGAAGTAGAAATGGTACATTCTATTGCCTTGGGCGAATTGAAAATTCTCTTCAGTTCATCACTGAGCGAACGATTTGAATAAATAGGAATAACTGTGGATACAAACTCATTTTCTTTAAAAAGATCTTTAAAATAGGCTGGACTCTGCTTTCCGCCTTCAAGCGGTCGACCGGTAAAAAACCAGCTCAATGCACCGCCTACATCATTGCCTGTATCAATAAAATGAGTCCGATACAATTCAAATACATCGCTGTTGACAGAATTCCCATATTGGGAAGGACCTGAATAACCGTATCGACGAACATATTCCTCGTTTTGTTCCAGCCACCAATAAATCATGTTGGAGCAGGCTGCTGCCCAACACATATTGGAGTCAAGACCGGTCCCTTCCATCGGATTTTTTTTATTACAGTCGTACCAACCGTACTGTCCGTTCCATTTCAAGCCCACAAATCCATTTCCCAGACCATCGTCAGTCGCATAATCCCATGTATCAACTGGTGGAATGTCTTTCAAACCATGAACCCAAATAGTCTTGTTTGCCCAATCTTCCGTAATCTGTTCACGATCAAGGTTGAGGTTCAGTGTCAGTTGATGTCCCGGATGTAACATTGTAAATGCTTCGCCACCATTCAGCTCCGGAGGAGCACCATAAACATAAGTATTTCCCTCCAATTCTATTTCTATCCACTTCCGCCGCCAAGTCTCCTGAATGAGTTGAGGAGGAAGAATTACATGATAAACATTGGGCTCTCCCTGGTGAAAGATAATATCTTCTACCTGGGTTTCCACAGGTTGCATGACTTCTGGTACTGGTATGGTCTGAATTTGGACGGACGGACAAGCTTGTATGTGTATCACGGCTTCGGAAAGCTGCTCGGGTGTGAAGGTGTTACTAGTCAAATGCAGTTCTATCAGGCTCATCCAATGTCGGAAGTTGAGCGATACGGCATTTCCTCGTCCCACTTCGATAGAAGCTGCCAGTAAGTCCGACTTGGCAAAAAGTTCAGTTAGACGTTGGTCGGAAGCGACCGTATGCGTGAATATTTCGGAATTACAATCGGACATTTCCGGATAAAAAGCAGTGAAGGTCACCTGTTCCCCTGCAATCTCCTGCCAGGCAAGTTTCGGAGACCATCCCTCAGTTGTTAACCTCATAGTACGCCCCAATGTCCCGGAAGAGAATTCTCCCTGAGGGGTGACAAAAAGAGTTATCTTATCATCTACCTGAAAGGATTCGTTCCCCTTGTCACCCACATGAGCTCGAGTGCTTCCAGACAAGGGGGTGATGGCGGCGGACAATTGTACCATGTCATTTTCCGGATGAGAGATCCACTCATCTGCAGTACAGGCATACAATAGCATTGTTTCCAACAGTATTAACAGGCCGATTGGAGAATATGGTTTGATTTGCATGTCTTACACAATTTTTAAATAGTAATATTTCCGTTAGCTTCTCCTTGGTCTCCCCAGGGGGCAATATCCTGACCGGTAATTGTAAACGAGTTCCTACTGACAGATATTGTCAGCATAAAAACCTTACCGCTTTGCAATTGCGTCAGAAAAGCGGAGCCAACCTTGCATTCTGAAAGTTGGAAAGTTTTGGAGCGTCCGTTCAATTCCACCTTTATCGCTATTGTCCCTATTGGCTGCGGGGGTAAAATGAAGATCGACTCAATACCGGTGTGCTCTAATTGGGATATTGTACCTGAAGCCCTCTGCACTTTAGCTTTCAGCAAGTCTATCACAGCCGCAGACTGGAAATTGGAGACCGAAACTTTAGCTTCGCCCAAATCCTTTTCAGTGATAGTAGTTCCAGTGGCCTTTAATTTGACAACAAGCTTGTGCATAAGGTGGTTGAACTTCAAGACAACATCTGTTGTCACCCCTTGAGTTACTTCCACAGGGGGAGCAGCCAGAAAATCAACTGTCACAACTTCTTGTGAGGTAACATCCCAATAAAATACAGTCGGACTATCAGTTTTCACCGGAGGATAGCAGGCGGAAACATTTAGCTTTCCAATTGCATCTTCCAGTTGAAAGTCACTCCAATAATACGTATTCCCATAAGTATAAGATAGTTCTTTAAGTAGCCTGTTCTGGGTATCTTGAAAAAATACGGTGTTTATATCACCTTCGGAAAAATGTCCCTGCCCGTTGCTGTCAAGTGCTGGTACACGAGTTGCTCCGTAAATAGTGGAATTGATACTGAATCGTGAATGCTCATGTAATGGATCTTCATTTTTACTGCATGCTGCCGGAGCAAGAATTAAAGAATAAAAGGCTATAACCCTCAAAATGATTTTTCTCATAAAATATGGAATAATGAATAATTTAGGTTGCAAAAATAAGAACATATATCAAGAAAGGAAAGGTCTGGTGACTATTTAACTAAAGACAAAAATTATGTGGGTATGCAAAAGACTGAAAACAATGAAAAAATGTACCGTAGGCTTCGAAATGTCAGCAATACGCAACTGTTGACAGTAAATCTAATCATTACGCAGCCTGAACGCTCAGAATGAGTACTGTTTGTATATTATTATGTAATCTGATATGAAAGAAGTATTTACATAATGTATATTAGAAAAGTCTTTAAATTTCTCCTCTAAAAAATAAAGTTTCCCTCACCTAATAATTTGCATAGACCTATAGTTTTTAGACTACTACACAAACCGCTATAGACGACAAGTATTCTGTAGTCTGAGCTAACAAAGTTTGTTACTTTCCTCTTCAGTCTAAAAGGACTACGCTGGTGGCTAATTTTTCTATGGATGCAATAATTTTGTAAACACGTTCATGCGGCAGCACAAAGGTAATTATGTTGTTAATAGAAGTATATCGGAATGGTCTATTCGACCACTAACGATTCTAATGCCAAGATTTCATTCTACCATTCCGTTTCCTTTTCAAGACGCTTGAGATAGACGTTTATAAAACTTTCATCTTTGGTCTGCATATGCCTGCGACTAATACTTCCCGAGCGATGGCTACTGACATTTTCATCTTCTTCTTATGTTGTTGTATGTATTGTACGTAACTGAAGTTTGAGAAAAAGCAGTTTCGGGTTCTTGATGCGACTCAGAAAATTTCAATCAATATCTGATTCAGGAATTGATTTCTACGTGTAGTTCTACTACTTTTGACTTTATTATTACTTATATCGTTGCGGGACTTTAGTCCACACTAACCAAAGTTTGTCGGTTTCATGTCAGTCCTGGTTCTTATAATTATAGCCGAAGTCGCAAGTTTATTAACACTGGGTATGCTTTGTAGTCATTCGGATTACTTGGAGAAATATTCATAGCACATTGCAGTGAGGGCATTCTTCGATTTGTCGCTTTATCATGCCTATAAGCTCTGCATATTGCCTTAGTAAACCGATGTCTGCTTGAGGGAAATCGTCCGTTATAACATCCTTTATGATGTTATGTCCAAACTTTCGTAGAGTTCTTCCATGAACCAGTCTCACCAGCTTCTCATAATCTGGAGATCCCTGGTTCAAGCCGAGGCTGGTCTACTTTCAGAATCAAGAGGTTGAATTCTAAGTCCTCTCCAAACAATATCTATAAAATCTTACCCAAGTTTACGAACATTAACGTATTCTTGGGTAAGTTCGTATATAGACATAACTACTCTTCAGGAGTGTATAGCTACTTCCTAAACCTAAGATATTTTCGAAGTTAAGGACTTTTTTATTATACGGTTAATGTTACAAATGGAGTCTGTCTTCGTATCACAGCAAAAGTGATATGAACCCCGAAAGTTAGACAAAAAACTTTCGGGGTTTTATTATGTCTACACAAAAAAAGGAAACAAAAATCATTACATGACTTGCTATCTTATATGCAGATGTTGGAAGATGGCATATCCTTTAGTCATATCCATAAGAACTACGGAATAAATGAAGCACGACTGAAGGTTTTATGGTCACGCTATCAGAAGGAAGGCATATCAGGATTGCAAAAACAGCTTAATATCAATGCCGATTATGCATTAAAGCATAAAATTGTTCTTGATATTGAAGAAAATCATCTTACTTTGCACGAGGCCTCGCTAAAGTATGGTGCAAGTCCTCAAAGAATAGGCGTATGGTTAAAAGTCATGCGAACGGAGGGCGTTGATGCACTAAGTAAATGTAAAAGCGTGGTAGACCGCCACATATGGGAAGACCGAAAAAAATATCAAGCCACAGAGTGAACTGGAAAGACTCAGAAAAGAAAACGAGGAACTGCGACTGGAGGTAGCATTGCTAAAAAAAGTGAGAGCCTTAGTAAAGGAAAGGAATGCTCGACTACAAGGGATTAGGCACGTGACATCGAAGAACTAAGGCAGGAAGGATTTACTCTTGAGAGTATTCTCAAAATGGTAAATATGGCTCGCTCTGCATTCTATTACCATCTGTCACGTTTGAAGAACAATGATAGATATGATGATACAAGAAAACGAATTAAAGCAATATATGATGACAACAAAGGTCGCTATGGATATAGAAGGATTTGTTTGTCTTTACGTAACGAAGGCTGCAATATCAATCATAAGACTGTGCAGAAATTGATGTCTCAGATGGGATTGAAAGCTAAACAGAAAAAACGCCACTATCACTCCTATAAAGGTCAGATAGAAAAGGTTGCACCTAATGCCATTAACAGAAATTTCTCAGCAGAAAGGCCAAACCAGAAATGGGCTACGGATGTATCACAGATATGTATAAAGGATGAGAAACTGTATACATATCCAATACTAGACATGTACAATGGAGAGATAATAACATATACACTCTCACGAAGTCCTAACCAGAGAATGGTTACAGATATGCTTAAAAAGGCATTTAAAAAGTATAAGAACCTTGATGGGCTGTTGCTACACTCAGATCAGGGTTGGCATTATCAGCATACACAATATTAAAAGATGCTGAAGAATAATGGGGTTATACAAAGCATGTCTCGTAAAGGTAACTGTCTGGACAATTCTATGATGGAGAGTTTCTTCGGATTGATGAAGAATGAATTATTGTATGTAAACCACTTCGAAAGTCTTGACAGATTTGAGACTGAACTAAAGAAATATATTGCCTGGTATAATACAAAAAGAGTAAAACTTAGATTAAAAGGAATGAGCCCGGCACAATACCGAGCTCAATACTATAGAGAGTTGAATAATCAAATTTAACGTCCAACTTTTGGGGTGCACTTCAAAATTGAACACCCTCTATTAAAACAATATAATCTAATGCTTATATGATTGTCTAACTATCTCATTCAAACATTTTTATTGAAGACAATTGTACACCACCAGTATGGTATCCCTTTATAGAAACTTTTATATAGCGGGCTGTTACAGGTTTAACAAATTGAATATAGTGGAATTCCTGTGCTGGTAATCCTGATACATTCCCATGGTTAACCCATGCATTCCTATCGGATGAAGTAGAAATAGATATATTTTTGGTAGCATACCAGTATCGGAAGTAGAATTTGTATTGAAATTCTATTCCTTTTAAAATTTGTTCATTCTTCATGTCTACAATGAAACTTCCTGGAATATCATTATAATTATAATAGACATAAGTATTTTTATTATCATCCAAAATATTGGCACCATTCGCACCGGTTTGAAAATCTACAAAATCCGTAACTTCCCAACCTGACCTATCTAAATCTTTGTATGAATCGTCAAATCCTTCAACAGCGTGTTTTATATTTAAAACAGATTTAGATGTACGTAAACTTATGTTACCTTTATTTTCTGAAACTGACAAATTTTTTTCTTCTGAGATGAAAGTTGGCTTCACTTTGAATTCAAAAACACCTGCATCCTCTGTGCTGAGAACGAACTTATCAGACATGGACCATGTAATTTCTTCAGATTCTAACTGCCCTGCAGGAATGGTTATTTCCTCAGGAGAGACAGTTATATCATCCAGATAGGCTTCAGGTATTCCTTCATAATTCAACATACATTTTACATCATGATTGGAAACTTTGTCGAACTTAATTTTAAACTTATAACTAATAGGAGCAGAATCAAGAATCTTATCCCCTTCTACAGTTCGTTCAAAGGTCGCAGAATTATCATTCGCCCCATCAAAGAATGTTACAATAGTGAAAGCTTCTTTCTTAATCACTACTTTCGCTTCATATGCCATTTCTGCAATTTTATATCCGGTCACATTGGCTACCACTCCTAATTCATAGGTCATTTCCGGCAAAGTAGTTGCTGCAAAGCTAAAATCATCATCTTTGAGTCCTACAGTAACAGAAGCTTCGGTTGAACCGGCAGGAATAACAATCTTCGTTGCACTCAGTTCCACTTTATCAGTTGGAATATTCGTACAGATAGGAGTAAAAGTTACTACTGCGTCTTCTGGAGAAGGCTGAATAGCAAAAGTGTAGGTTCTCCTGGTTTCTCCATTCAATTGCAAGGTTCTATCTTGCTGATAAATTGCTTCCAAATTCATATTGGATGAATTACCACTACCCTCTATTGTAAACGAAGGCTGATTGTTTGGAAAATCTTTCAAATTCAGACTTTCATCCTCCTGACATGAAAACATCAGTCCGGAAATCAATAATAATGATATATATTTATTGGATATCAACATAGTATTTCTTTTTTTATTATAAATCATTAGGCCAAACAGAAGGTTCGGTTGCATTCTTTTTATAGAAAAGAGAAGGTTCTTTCAAAGGAGAACCATACAATACTTCAGCTCCCTCCAGACGCTTCCAAATATCATTATAATTATTTGGGAAGGGAGCAAATCCCATAAACCAGCCGTAACCATCGTTCATTAACCTTTGAGCTGTACTAGCATTCAAGTCTCCTCCACGGCGTTCATTATATTCAGAAGATACTCCTGAACACTGTTTTAAGGTCATCTGACCCAAAGCTGGAGCTGTTGAGCCATAATTCGCTACAGCAATATCAGTATACTCTTTAGCGTCAACCCCATCTACTTGATCCAAAGAATGCATTTTACCCCAACAGAAAACCGTAACAAGTTTATCAGGCATAGCCCGCTTTGTTTCGAGACAAAGACGTGCTCCTGCTTCATACGAGGGGAAAGCAAATGAGGGGTTGTTTACATCCACATTTGGGTCAGACCATTCATCATCAAAGTTGACACCATCCAAATCATAAGCATAACAATAGCGAGCTAATTCACGAGCAAAGTCTTTACATCCTTGAGGGGAAAGCTGAGCTACACCAGCCATATCATGATTACCCAATATACCCAAAATTACTTTAATGCCACGCTTACGTAAGGGCTGAATCAGCGTTTCATTGTTGTCCAACAAGTACTGCACATTAGGATTGCACTTAACGTAAGGACGACCGGAAGCTGCGTCATAATTGATATTTGCTGCAAACAATACCACGGCATCCCAAAGGTATTTGCCATTTTCCAATTGGAAAGAAAGCGCATTCAGCGGATTAACATCATTCACTTCAATGAACAAAAAACCTTTTGGTTTGTCTTCCCCTTTGAATACATCCCCTTTCTTACGCATGTCGTTCACGAAATACATGCAGTGACGAGATTCTTCGTTGTTGAATTGGATGTCACTGCCTGCCTCGTTGACAGTCAAAGGTATGGCATAGGTCACATCTTCCTCCAAGGCTTCACCACCAGTCACGGACAAGGAAAGCTCAGCTGTTTTGGAGTCTGGATTGATAGTCATCAATCCTTCATCACCCAAAGTTATCAGTTCTTTAGGAAAAAGCTTGAACGTTGTCTCGTGTTCCTTGTTGTAGGCTTCCAGGTAAGCGGCATCCACTTCGACCTTGACGGAAGAAGACACGGTGGGGGCTTTAGTCAATCCCAAACGCACTGAAGTCTTATAATTTTCGGTAAACAAGTCGATAATATTGGTCACACGATTAGACTTGGCGTCACGCAAATAACCATTCTTGGCATAAATATCTTCATACTGCGACTCATCGGGAAGCTTACCTATCTCCAAAGTATCTTCACAGGAAGCTAAGAATACTGCCACGACTGCCATCATAGAGGCAAACAATGAATATTTTATTTTTCTAACTTTCATAAATCTTATTTTTTAAGTTCGGGTAGTTCAACATTAATCCAAGTGGGAGTAGTGTTTCCTGTAAGATCATTGCCATTACCAGTATGGTCAATAATCTTGGAACCAGTCCCTTCATTAAATTTCCAATAAGCAATAAGCCCTTCTGAGTGTGGGTCCACCATATACGGATTGGATGCAATTTCTTCGGCCGTGCGGGCAACATTCCAAACTCTCACTTCCGAAATCTCCCCCGGTAACCAACGACCAGGTTCCCAAGAGTATCCGATATAACAGCTACTAGACAAGTCGATAGCTCTAGTTGCAGAATTGTCAGAATAAACTTTTTCGCCATTCTTGTAATAACTGCGTTCACCTGTATCAGCATTATAAACTGTAGCAATATGGACGAACTCATCAACAGGTAGGCCATCTACTACGTTTGCGCCCGGGAAGTTTCCGCCGGGAGCCACACATTGGTATTGGTCTCTTGGGCGGTCTCCATCACCAATACGGACAAGAAACTCACCTTCTACACCAAAGATTGTACTCAAAGCATTATCACGACCGTCCGTCCAGTCACTGCTGCGTACCAAGGCTTCTACCGTAATAACTCTAAGTGAATTCACTTTACTATAGTCTTTCCAATATACCGGAAAATAATTTTCATCAATATTGGCTACCACATTTATCAAAGCAGCACCTTTGAATACAAAGTAAACTGTCTTTTTACTTTCCAATACGGGGATATCAGCATTGACAATGGTTACAGGAAGCACAAAGCGTTTTTCACGGTTCAGTTCGTGTGTTCCTTTGAAATTAATCACTACATCGTTACTATTGACAGCTCCTTTTTCAATGGTCACTGTCTTGTTGGGAATTTCATAGTAATTGACCGGCAGAACTTCGGCATGGTCATCATAGTTCATGTTGTACGAAGCTGTTAATGCCGGAGCAGCATCGAACGTGATGGAGATATCTTGATTAGCCGGACTCGCTAGTCGATAGGACAAGCTACGGGTAGCTTCCTTCACATCTGCCTTAATCAGTAAGTCATCGGTAATGGTGGCCGAAGTAATGTATAATTTATTATCATAGTGATGTTCTTCGTCCACATTTTCAGAGTTACACCCCATAACTAAAAACAGGGTTACCAAACTCAGATAGTTATAATATTTCATAAATTCTTTACTTGTTAGGATTCATTATATTAATTACATTTTTAAGGAAAGAATAGTTGGTCGAATAATAGTCACTTTCCACGTTCATGATTAATAAGCCACGACGCGTGTAAGTAGTGACCGGCTTCCACAACCAACTAGCAGCACCAACAGCTGCCGACACTTTGTTACCACTTTCCACTGTCCCCCAATAACCGATAGTCTTGTTCTTGTCATCAGCCTTTGGCATCTGCACACAAACTATCATATTGTCCAACGGCACAGGATTGGCACCTTCATACTGATGCATGACTTCTTTTCCAGCTTCTTCGGCCAACTGAATCTTAACATCCAAATCTCCTTCACCGGTAGACAGTTCCGTTCGCACAATTATATGGCTGCAGTTCATCAGGAAGCCCATGTTATCCGGAGCAATGTATTGCGCATTGCCATAAAAAACAAGAAATTTGTCTGTATGCCTTGATTTCCAAGTGCTGATAATATCAAAGAAACCCTTTTGGCGAGCGATATATGTACGCAAAGGCTCATCCTTCAAGCTCACCAATGAACGGCCAACGTAATCAACAATAACACCATCATAATTATACTTGTCTACCAATGACAACATCTCTTCAGTTCTCTTAGTAAAGTATTCTTGTCTTTCAGTCTCAGTCAACTCAGGATTTGCCTCTAGCATCAAATCCCACTCTGCTTCAAACTGGGCATAAGAAAATGTATATCCAATTTTAGTACCTTTTCTACGCACTTCATTCATCTCCTCAAGCAATCCTGCTCCTATTTCGGACGGATTGTTCAAAGAAATATAATCCACGCTGTCGGGCAGGGCTGTCAGGCGTTCACCCTGTTTTACAGGATTGGCCACATTACTGAATGAAACAAACAACACATGGTGATCGCTGGCTTTAAAAGCATTCAAGTCTTTCAAGTAGTCCTCATATAATTGTGGATTCTGTTCCTCCAATGAAGGAGTATGAATATCTAGGCTTTCTACTTCAGTCCAATCTTCACATGAAGAAAGAGAAAATGAAGCCGCCATTCCCAAAGCCAAGCACAACCCACTATTCAATATATTATTTTTCATAAATTTTGCTATATTAAAATACATCATTAATTATTCTTAGCCCACCACAAATCTTTAGCCATGTTATCCTGACCTCCCAAATAAGTGTTCACGGCAAATTGAATATTCTCTATATTATCATTATATTCAGAAGCTGGATAGGGGATGCGACGCGCACCTCTTTCTGAGTCAACCACTCCACCGCTCTTGTTGCCGTCATCCGTAGCGGGCAAGAGGTTCGGGTAACCGGTACGACGGTAATCGGCCCAAGCTTCGTTACCTAGCTGCCAATTGGCAATCCATTTCTGAATAATGATACGTTCCTGCTTCTCTTCAGGAGTAGCATTTTCATTCCATTTTACAGTTAGCTTGGTTAACTCATCAGCGTATGAATTAAGTCCTTTGTTCGGGTCAGTATAAGAGATGCTGTTTTTAGTATCTTTGTTCATATATTGGTCTGCACCATCTACTCCCCATTGTTCGAAAGACAAACGGATGCCCTGCTCGTAAAAATCTTTGGCTTCGCCACCTGTATTGAATCCATAAATGGCTTTAGCTTCTGCACGGAGAAATGCGACTTCGGCAGCATTCATCCAGTAGAGAGGATCTGTAGGCTTCAGATTCACGCCGGAATATTTATGTCCTACTGTATTCAAGTCAGGAATCGAAATGCCTCTGCGCATACCTACATATTCATAACCATCCCATTCAGATTTCACAAAATATTTCTCACGACGGGGATCATTGTAACCATTCATGTAGCAAATAATATCAGCTGCAGCATGAGTATCACCACCTGTAAGACATTCTTTTTTGTCATCATTGTGAGAAAGAACATGGTTGTACTGGGTAGCCGTGTAAATTGGATTAGTTACTGAGCCGGCAAAATACCTCCATGCGGCATTATCAGCGTTCTGTTCAATAACACCTCCGTATTGAGGATCCAATGCTTCTTCCACCATCTTTCGTGCAGTAGTAGGGTCAGCATTCACAATGCGCATGGCCAAACGTAATTTCAAAGAGTTGGCAAAACGAATCCATTTCTTTACATCTCCACTGTAAATATAGTCAGCAGATGCTGTCAGACGGTCATTCGACTGTTCGTTCATGATTTTGATAGAAGCATTCAGCTCTTCAAAAAATTTGGCATACACCTGTTGTTCAGAATCATACGGTGACTTAATAGAACCGTCAACACCAATTTGGGAATACGGAATCGGTCCGTAAGCATCGGTTACCCGATGCATAGCCGCCACCTTGATTACTTGAGCAATGGCCAGTGGAAGCGGATTATTGGTATTCTGAGATACAATTTCCACCACATTAAGGTTGGAGAATAATACAGGTAATACACGGTCGCTCTTCAAAAAGACACGTGTCCAGTCATCTGTCGGGTTATAGTTGGAAATAGTAGCTTTCCAGGTGGATTGTGAATCTGCAAAATAACCTCCCAAAGGACCGCCCAACAAACAGTCTGTAAACTGGGCCGTATTGACGTCTGGAGAAACTACACAACCGGCCAAGTTGTTCATGGCTGACCCCAATGCATAGTCATCTTCCGACAAATCGCCCGGCTGATAGGGATTTGAGTTGATCTCCTCAAACTTGCCTGTACATGATGAAGCTGTTACGGCAATCAGAGAACTTATGATAATTGTACTTAATATATGTTTCATACCTATTAAAATTTAAAATTCAAGCTAAAACCGACATTGCGTAAAGAAGGAATCATAAAGTTGTCCACACCCTGATAAAAGTTGCTGGTGGAAGCCACAGCTTCGGGATCAAACGGTGCCTTATTATAAATCATCCACAAATTACGTCCAACCAATGAAACTTTGATGTCGCATACATTGCCCAACCATTTGCGAGGAATGCTGTATCCAATAGATGCCTCTTGTAAACGGACATTAGTCGCGGAATAAGTGTAATATTGCGGAACCGCCTTGCTACCTACCGTGCTAAACCAAGCCTCCGGATCTACGCGATCGTTGCCATTGACTGTTACATACCCCAAGTCACGAGCATCAGCACTGAACTCAGATACACCGAAGTTATCAAGTACTGCTTGCGTGCGTGAGAATACAACACCGCCAAAACGGGCAGAAACCATAAATCCTACATGAATATTTTTCCAACTGAAGTCGTTGCGCCACGCCAGGTTGCCTTTGGGAAGTACACTGCCCAATTTTATATATTGATTGGGATCTTGAATGGACTGGGTATAGATTTTGTTATTTTCATCAATATAAATGGTTCCGTTAGCATCACGTTGCAAATCCATGCGTGAATATACATCCCCCATGCTGCCGCCTTCACGCAAGATGAAACGCATATCACCATATCCTCCCATATCCAAAGACGGGATGGAAAAAAGTTCTCCGGTTACAGGATTGATTGCATTATCGGCCAAGGTTTCAATCTTATTCTTGTTCATAGAATAAGTAAGACCACTGCTCCATGTGAAGTCACTCCAAGTGTTTTTAAAGTTTAAAGCCAATTCAACACCCTGATTACGTACAGCACCGGTTTGGATATACATCTTAGAATATTTGCTTACCGGAAGATTCGGGTTGAATGTTTGGTTTTCAGTCTTGGCATTGTAGTAGGTGGCATCCAGTTCAAAGTATTTCAAGAATCGTAGATTCATACCTATTTCAAATGAGTTGGTACGTTCCGGCTTCAGTGAATAGACCGGATATTGTGTCAATACGCTCCATTGTCCGGAAGATGAGTTCCATTCAAAACGAGGATTAGACAGATAACGCTGGAAAGCAGACCCTACAGACGCAAACGAACCGCGTACTTTCCAGAAGGAAAGATAATCCTTATTCAGATTAGGAAACAGTTCCGACAACACGGCAGATACACCCACTGAAGGATAGAAAAAACACTTGGAAGTGGAATTAGGACCAGCCAACTGGGAAGCCCAGTCATTACGGCCTGTCAAAGTGAGATAATAAGTGCTTTTATATCCCAATTCAGCAGAAGCATACACTGACTGCGTTTGTTCTCTCCAGCCTTCCTGCATCCGTTTAGCTTTGTTGCTCAAGTTCTGGATAGCAAAATAGTTGGTTAATCCCACTTGTTCGTCTGGATATGCATCTGTACCATCAGCTATACCACCACGTACACTCATAGCATCGGAACGGATATCATTGAAAGAACCACCGATGTTGGCACTTAACGTAAGTTCCTCACCGAAAGTCTTGTTGATGCTTACGAGAAAGTCGGCATAGAGTTGTTTGTCCTGCATCTTTGTAATACCATACAAACCGCGACTTGAATTTTCTGTCAGCTGGGTATTTGTGGACGCATAGAATTTTTCCGTGAAATCATTGTTTGAGTTATCCAGACGAACACGACCGGAAACAGTCAACCAGTCTAATAGTTTATAGCTTAAGTTTGCACTCAGCATATAACGGTCTTTTTTGTTTTCGCGGAGGTTACGGTAGTTGATCCAGTAGGGGTTCTGCATCGTCATACCGGCATCACCCACTGTCCAATTTTGAACATAGATTTTACGAGCCGGATCGTATACTTCATAGAGTTCCGCGTCCGCCCATTCGTTTCCGCGCGGATACAGGTAAGCACCTACCAACGGATTGTTGTATTCACCCTGGTTCACTACGTTACGGTCATTTTGCAGGATATAATTGGCCGCAATATCCAGCGTCATCTTATCATTTAGAAAAGAAGTTGTATTACGTACATTGAAGTTGTAACGTGCATATTTATTATTGGGAATGTATCCCTTGGAGTTGATGGCAGCGGCTGAAGCGTAGGTCTGGTTCTTTTCCGTACCTGTAGAGAGTGAAACGCTTTCCGTATTGACAATGCCTGTTTGAAAGTAATCATCTTTAGGGTTATAACCGTAATAGTTAGACACACTCAATTTGTCTCCCCAGCTCTGAGAAGAACCGTCCACCCATTTGCCGCCTGTACCGGTACCATAGCGTGTCTGGAAACGGGGAAGTATAAAAGGTTGGTTAAATTCCATGCTTGTATTGACTGAAATGCTCACCTTTCCTTCCTTACCTTTTTTAGTGGTAATGATCACAGCTCCGTTGGCCGCTTCCGAACCATACAATGCAGCAGCGGCGGCACCTGTCAATACAGACATCGATTCGATATCTTCTGGGTTAATGTCTGCAATCGGGTCAGTAGTACCACGGGAATCAAATTCAGATTCCGATTCACGTGCATTGCGTCCGGAGAACATAGGAACACCATCAATAACATAGAGTGCATTGGAAGACTGCATAATAGATTTCGTACCGCGCATCACCACTTTTGAAATACCGCCTACTCCAGATGAAGATGCATTGATATTTACACCCGCCACTTTACCAGCCAATGCATTCACAAAGTTGGCATCCTTGTTTTGGGTAATGTCATCGTTCTTGATTTCCTGCACATTGTAACTCAGTGCCTTTGTTGCACGTTTGATTCCTAAAGCAGTAACAACCACTTCTTCAATTTGCTGTGCATCACTCGACAACTTCACATTTAAAGGGGTATTGTCCACAACGGCAATTTCTTGAGTAGTATACCCGATATAGGAAATCTGGAGTACCGGATTAGCTTCAGTCGTTACCAGCGTAAAGTTACCGTCCATATCTGTAATGGCACCAACATTTGTACCTTTCACCAATACGTTAACACCGATCAACGGTCCCATATCATCTGATACCCGACCTGTAATTTTACGCTCTTTTCCTTGTTGGTTTCCATTTTTAGGTGTCTGCTTATTTTCCGACAAATACACTACTCCTCCTTTAATTTTGAAGGAAACATTTTTTCCATTTAGCACAGTGTTTAATACCTGTTCTATGGAAGCATTGGATAATTGTACATTTTCTACGGCCAAGGATGCTAGCTTGTCATCGTAGAAAAAATTGTAACTGGACTGAGATTTGATTTGTTCAATAACCTTTCCCAAAGTTGTTCGGGAAGTGTTCAAATTCAGTTGGGCTAGCAAGCACTGAACAGAAAATGTCATGAACAACATCAATGAAGCCCGCAATAACCATGGGGCATGGAAAACATGACTGTGTTTCATAAACAAAATTTAAAATTAAACATAAATAGACTTCATCCCATAATTCATATTTTTACAGAACGATATTATTAATACAATTCATACAAAAAATATACTTACTCAAAAGAATACTTTTTTTTCATAAAAATGAAATTAAAAAAACTGTAAATAAAAACATTACCACAGTTTTTATTTACAGTTTTTTGAGGTTATCCTTTTCTAAATCTAACTAAATCTAAAACTTTGCGGACAGATAAACTCTATTGTCTTCTATTCTATACTTGATTGGTACGGCATTGCTTACTGAATTTAATACATCTTCTACTTTTTCCGATTTCATTAATGTGCCGGAATAGGTGCTTTTTGTATTCAAATCAGAAGAAAGCACAATGCTCACATCGTAATATTTTTCTAATGTTCGGGCAATGGTGAAAATGTCCGCACTTTCAAACGCAAAGGAATTATTGTGCCAATGTTCGATACCTGTATCAATCTGGCGGACCATCAATCGGTGGCTGACTCCATCCAATTCGGCTTCTTGCCGAGGTGTCAATACAATCATACCTTCATTATGGTTTCCTTTCACTTCAATTTCGCCTTGTACTAAAGTGGCTATTGCTGAACGGTTGGCCTGATCGGTCTTCAAGTTAAAAATTGTGCCCAACACTCTGACCTGCATTGACTCACTATGTACGACAAACGGTTTAGAAGAATTCTTTTTTACTTCAAAATATCCTTCACCTTCCAAATGAACTTCCCTGTTATTCTCATCAAATTCTTTGGGATACCGGAAAATAGAATTCTTATTTAGCCATACCTTAGTTCCGTCCGGCAATGTTAGTTGCTCTACCTCATTACGTGTATTTACAGTCAACAAAGATTCTTTCTCTGTATTATATTTCAGAAAAGTAAGGTAAATTGTTCCACTCAACAGAATGATCCCGACAAATGTTGCTGCATACCGCATCCAACTGCTCAAAATCCAACTCTCGGATTTGCGTTTCCGCCCATTCTTCAAACGTTTGAACAGCATCTGTTCCGCCCTATCTACATCCGTAGCTCTTGTGCTGAACCCCGTTTTGCCTAACTGGTATAATTCTTCTATTGTGAATAATTCGAATGCATGCTCGTTTGACTCGTCCATCCATCTTTTTATTTCACAAAGCTCATTTTCAGTGCATTCATCCATCAGAAATTTTGCCAAAAGCTTTTCGTTTATCATATGTCTATCCTTGTTTATCTATAAAACAATTCTTTCGAAAAAATCATTTATTTTATAAGGTGAAAATATAGCTAATAAAACATAAAGATTGTCTAACTTGTTACGCAAGATTTTCAAAGCTTTATACACATGTGCTTCCACTGTTCGTTGGGAACACCCCATCATTTCAGCTATAGTCTTATTTTTCATTTCTTGCAAATAGCTTAACTTGAATATCAATTTACATTTATCCGGCAGTTCATTGATAGCTGCTACTATTTCATTTCTTAGTTCCTTATTTTCAATCTTTTTCATTACCTCATTATTATCAGGCTGATAAAAAGCGACTCTCTTCAGATGCAACTCTTGCTGCATGGTTTTATAGTTCTCTCTGACCTCCCTATGCTTTAATACATTTAAAGCGCGCGTATAGAAGGTGTGTCGTAATGCACGATGCACCTCTTTTTTGTTCATCACTATACAAATCTGTTCATTTTCTTTAAGCTGCGATCTTTTGAAGATTTCTTTGATTTATGTGTTCCCAGCATCTAAAAACAGCAGTTGTAAGTTCATAAAACAGTCTAATCAGCCAGTTCATACCTTCTTTTGTCAGTTTTGCACACATCTTTTTTATATTGAAGGCAATGGCTAGGAAGGCAAAGTCCATGAAGACCTTGTCCTTTCCAAAATGTCGGAAACGTTTGTAGTTCATATTGTTTTTAATTTGTCCGAACACGGCTTCCGGTTCTATGCATCTCTGCCCTCTGTGTTTCAGTCCTTTCTCTGAGCAGAGCAGTTCTTTGGCTCTCCGCTTGTATTGTCTAAGCCTATGATTCAGTTCTATCGTCCTGTTTCCTTTTGCTTTAAAACAGCGGCATCGCAGGG